>Ga0210394_10001938_pt1 | contig 30478 bp, 29 predicted proteins | sample IncBWC12MmetaG_FD_160121 | JGI IMG/M metagenome (GOLD analysis project Ga0210394, IMG submission 160121) | Forest soil microbial communities from Barre Woods Harvard Forest LTER site, Petersham, Massachusetts, United States - Inc-BW-C-12-M | ecosystem: Environmental > Terrestrial > Soil >... | reverse complement strand
TGCGTATCAGTTCCAAGCTTTTGGCGCTGGCCAGAATAGTTAAGAGCGCGGGCACGCAATCTTCCGGCCCCCCGAAACCAAACCCGGAATGACGAACGGCGACGAGCGGGCGGGGCGATCCCGCCATGACGCGTGCGTCGCGTTTCCGGGTTCGAGCGTCTCTCGGACCATCGACGTCAAAGATTCTGTTCCGGCTCAGTGAAGGGGTGAGCCCCGCGGGTAAAGACCCAGAAGACGATGCTCAAGTTCCTTTCTCCCCCTGTCGAGTTGCCTTCCATCGAGCCGATCCGCCTCTGTCGCCATCCTTCCATGCGCATACAACTATTATCTCATGCGAGTAAAAGGGCAGAGGCGATTCGGGCCAGTTTCCGAGGGGCGGACTTCACAGGCTCTGTCCGGCCTGGGATGCGGGACGGCGGGTTCGAGAATGCGTTCGAAGTGGCTGGCAATAGGCCCATGGTGGACTTTAGTTAGTGGAATGTTTGCCGTTGAAGAGTTTCCCCAAGTTGACGTCGACTCCCCAGGAAAAAGTGTCGAGTGCAAACTTCTGACTACGCGTGTATCCGACATCGAAGTCCAGATAGGGCTTGGGACTGAAGTCCAGCCCAGCAGTGAAGCCGTCGTCCTGGTTGATTGATGCACCGCCCGTCGTCTGATGGTTGCTTTGGAAGACGCGGCCGTGCTGGCCCGGAGAGCCCGCGGCGCCTTTGACAACGGCGCGGCTGAAGATCGTTTGCGTGCCCCACGGAGCGATGTCGTAGGCGGAAAGCGTCAAGGTGAAGGAATGGGACAAGTCCACGTCCGTGCCGCCTTCAAAGTGCGCTAGATAGCCAAATGAAGTGAATGGCCGCCGAAAAAACCGCGTGTCCGAGATGCTATTCCCAACGCCTGCGTCGAGGAAAGGCGTCAGGATGCTGAAGTCGCGATCGAAGCGGTTATTCCAATCGAATGTCGCGTGTCCGGTGCTCAGGCCTTTGGCGGAGTCCCCGGTCGGCGCCGTGCCGGTAAGCGAGGTGTCGTACTTGAGCAAAGACCCTTTCCATGATGCGCCGAGCCTCACGAAGAAATCACCAATACCGTTATCCGTGGTGGAGCCGGTTGTGGAAGTGGAGCGATTGAAATAGAAGGGGATCCCCAATCCCACGCTGAAGTGTTCCCCGAAGTGATACGTCGCAGACGAAGTCAGCGACATCACCTGGCCGCTAGAGTCCGTGCTCCCTTCAAACGCCTCGTTCCAGTCAAAACCTGCGTTTGCCTTCCCTGCCGGCGCACTCGATCCTTGGCCGGCCGCTGTTCGCGTCCCGGCAACAATCAGAACCGCCAAAAGGAGGCCTTGGCCAACGCTCTTTAGACTCATCAATCGAGAGCACATCTTGTGGGGAGCTGTGTCAGGACGAACGCGAGCGAGCGCACGAGCGCCAAACACACAGCCGCGCCTCCGGAAGAGCGGAATAGCAGCGGTCTCTTTTTTCATGATGCCTCCGGACTCAAGGAAGGGGCACGATTAGACTAGCGTCGAGCAGCGTTGGACACAACGGCTGCGGGAATGAAGGTGTCCTGTGAGAACCCTGTTCAAACGAACAGGCGCCTCCGAGAGATGTCCGACCTCGTCCTATGCCGTGTTGAAACCGGCGCGTCGCTTGTGGCTATAGTGCTGGAGCGCACTCTCAATAACGGGATAAGCTTTCTCGACTGGCTCGATCGCATCCACCTCGACGACCTTTCCTTCCAACTGTTTGTAATCCTGAAAGAAGCGGCGAATCATCAATAATCGGTGCTGCGGCAATTCGTGGGCTTCGCGATAGGCGCTAAACTCGGGGTCATCGGTCGCAACGGCGATAATCTTATGATCTTTGACTCCCGAATCGATCATGGTCATGAGTCCGATGGCTCGGGCGTACATGATCGTCAAGGGGGCTACCGCTTCCTGACACAAGACAAGAACATCAAGGGGATCGTTGTCTTCGGCGAGTGTTTGGGGAATGAATCCGTAATTCGCCGGGTAGTAGACCGCAGAGTACAGAACGCGATCCATTTTCATCAGCCCGCTTTCCTTATCCAACTCGTACTTGACGCTCGATCCGAGCGGTATCTCAATGACAGATTTGAACTCCTGCGGAACGCGTTCGCCTGGGCTGAGGTCGTGCCATGGATGGGTCACCACTTCCTCCACATTGAAATCACATTCTAACTTCGTCCAGCTAAGAAAAGTACTGCGCAGGCAGGGAAGCCAAGGTCGATTCTCAGGCGGCGGCGCCCGCTGAAACGAGAACGCCCCAACCGGCACCGTGCGAACATGCGCTCCGGGAAGAGTGCGGATGTAAGGATGGCCGCAGAGGCGGATCGGCTGGATACGGAGGGGCTTGGCCGAAGGCAGATCGGTAGGGTAAACCGACTTGTGACCGCGGAAAAGTGGGGGTAGACTGTCGCGAATGAAGCAGGCAGGACTGTTTCTGCTCTGGTTATCCGTGGCTGTTGTCGCCAGTCGAGCACAAATCACCGCCAACAAAAAGTTATCCGGGAATCGCTGTAACGACAGCATGTTCGCGCCCAACTATGCCGCGGAAGCCGGCGTTTTCAAAAGCGCACGCTGGGAGCGCTTTCCGATAACGGTCTGGATTGATTCGTCGACAGTTCGAGACGCGGAAGAAATGGCGGAATTGCGGACTGGCTTGTCAGCGTGGTCCACGGCGACACATGGCGTTCTCGGCGTAACGTTTGTCCCGAAAGAGCAAGGAGCGCAAATTAGCGTGAGGATGGTCGATACACTCGACGGGGCAAATGGTTTGACGCGCTATGCAGTTGTTGACCGTGGTTTTGTTCGTCGCGCGACGATACAGATCGTTCATTCTCGTTGGCTTGGTCAAATCGTTCAGTACCGACTGCGCACAGTTCAACGAGACGCTGCACATGAGATGGGCCACGCTCTGGGTATTCCTCGGCACACAACGAGAGCAGATACAATCATGCTACCCAACGCTGCAGTCGATGCTCCAGCCCCTATGGACGTGAACACCATCCAGGCAAAATATTGCGAACTGTTTTGAGGACCCTTCGAGTAGGTGGCACAGTTCCGCGACAGATGGCCGCGTCCGCGCAATCAGGCGTTTCATTGCAATCCGAAATGAGGAAGGTAAGTTAATCCGAGGCCCCCGATCTGGGCCGCCAATGACACCGCATGCCGTGGCCGCCAGGGGACACGGCATGCGATGTTTCGCAGGGGTTCCCGCTTCTCCACATTCCGAGGAGCAATTGACTGAGGTTCGCTCGGACGAGAATGGAAGGAACTTGTGTTGAGCGATGCTCGGCTTCCAGATAATTCCTAGCGCGACGGCCGACTAGCGGATTCGTTTCTCAGGAGAGCACTTATCAGGCACAATGGGCATCTCCTCAGGAGCTGGCAGTGACAAATGGGGCTAAGCGGCTCGCACTCTGGTTCGTAATCTCCGGGGCTGTTGGGATTCTGATCGCCGTTGCTTTGGCTGCCTTGGCGAGCCATCGCGACGTGAACCCGTACATTTTGCTCTTGCTGTGGCCCCCTTCATCCCTGGGCCTGGCAGATCCTTCCTCGGCCTCCGACAAGATTATGGTCGGCGTCGTTGAGTTCGGCGGCAATTTCATCATCTACGGAGTCATTGGACTCTTCGTGGGGATGGTTGCCGAAGCGTAGGCTGACCGAACACTCCCTTGTGAAGGCCTATCCTGCCGTTGCTCCGCTTTTGGTCGGAAGTATTCCAGTTTACAATTGGGCACTGTCGATGTGAGTAGACATCGAGGCGCGCAACGAATCCGGTAAAATCGGCGCGCCGATGCTTCAGACCAGCGAACTGACGAAATACACCTTCTCCCCCGAGAATCTGCCGGCGATCGAGCGAGTCCTCGACGACGACGGGTTCGTGGTGCTCGAGAACGCCTTCACGCGAGATGAACTGGACGACGTGACCGGTACCGTCACTTTCATGTTCTCCTCCCACGCTAAACCGGGAGAGACCCTGTCCGATACGTGCGTTCGTCTCGACAAAGAGGATCCCAAGCTGCTATATCGGATCTACCAGTACTCGCACAGCACGCTCGCGGTAAACCGGATTCGCCAGGCGTGTCTGAAATTTGCGCGCGCGCTTCTTCCGGGCAAGGGGATCTACATCGACATCGACTCGTCCGTGATCTTCAACTTGCCGCAAGACACGCGGCTGACGTGGACCTGGCATCAGGAGAGCGCGTACCATCCGCACGTTCCGGCGAGCCTGGGATTCTGGTATCCGCTGATCCGCCCGGCGACGGTGGCGAACGGGACGATGAGCTTCCTGAAAGGCACGCACAAGCTGGGCCTGCTGCCGTGCACCAAGCACAAACCGCGCGCCGACGGCGCAACCAGTCTGGTTCCCGTCGACATCGAGCGGATGACGCGGGAGTATCCCGAGGTGCACTGCGTGACCGACGTGGGCGATCTGGTGATCTTCCGGAACCATCTGGTCCACCGGTCGAATTTCAATTCGTCGGAGAAGCCCCGCTTCACGGGGCTGGTGCGGCTAGCGCTGATTGATCGCATCCCGGATCGGACCGGGAAGACGACCTGATGCGAGAGACGCCCGGCGGGTGCGTCCGAGTGGCCGGGCGCTAATCAGCAACAGTGAACTGCAAATACGGCCTCGACATTTTCACGATGATGTCTTGGCTGTCTTCGAGATGCGTCATCTCGCTGCCGACGCCGCCGTCACGGAGTACGGGAAGCGGTGAGCAAAGGCAGACGATGTCTTATCTGACTGCCGCGTCGCCGGGTTTGAGCGCGAGGTATCGTTCGTAGGCCTCGCGCGCCCGATCGCGGCGTCCGACGATGTGCGCGAGATAACCGAGGTAGGACCAGGCGTCCGCATCGTCCGGGGAGAGCTGCGTTACCGCTTGCTGGCAAAGGAACGCCAACTGCGCTTTTCCGCCGCGGCGGAGGCGCTTGGCCAGATCGCATAATTCCTTCGCCGAGAGGTCGCGGTGGCCCGCGCTTGCGCCATCGTCGCGGGTCAGCAGGCCGGCCTTTAGGCCTTCCTCGATCCAGCGATCGACGCCGGCGGCCGCGCCCTCCGGCAGGAGCGGCGCCACCTCGGCGCGAATCTGCTCCAGGCTTCGCGTGCCGTCGCACAGCTCGGCAATCAGCGCGGCAACCGGATTCAGTTCGTGCACGCGCTCGGAGTCAGAGTCATACGCCAGATAGCCGTTCTCAACCGGAGCCAGAATGATGCTGGAGCTCAGTGCGGGATTCCGCCGTTGGTTGCTGGCCGTGGGCGCGCCGTCCGGCATGAACTGGGCGTGGAGCGCTTCGGCGATGGCTTCTGTCTCGGGCGTTAGCGGGTACATGTGCTTGTATTGCAGGATCTGCTTGCCGATCAGGCCCAGTCGCTCCTGAAAAGAGGGCGCCCGCTTCGGGTCGAGCAAGGGGCGGTTGAACGGCGCCTTGTCGCCCCGCTGAAACTCGAATGCGGCGCTCGAACGGGGCACCGTTTCGAGCCGGCTTGCGCGCCCGCCCCAGTGCAGGAGCCCCTGATTCCAGGCGAGCATGCTCCCCGCGGTCGCCGGCAGGGCGCGGATGTTCTGAGGCGCGAGGACTTCGGCGTTGTCTTTTCCGCTCCAGGACCGTCGCTTGAAGCAATCATCCAGGTGCGCGGGCAGCACGTAGATGCACCCGTTGAGCGGCGTGGCATCCGTGAACGGCACCCACACCGTCAAGCTGTGCGGCGCGTTATTGCGATCGACCGTCGGTTGCACGCGATCGCGATGTGGGCCCCAGCCGGCAGCTCCCTGCGAGGGAATCACGTGCCACACCCAGAAATCGGGCAAGGCCCGGTACCTCGCGCCCAGCGCCGCCTCGATGAAGGCCGCAAGCCCCTGAAACACCTGCCAGGACTCATCGTAGACGAAAGCAAACGCGAGCGGAATGCCTCGTTCGTGCAGCTTCGCGATGCAGCCCCGCAGCCGAGCGACGAGCTTCTCCGGCACCACGCCCGACACGTTCACGTAGCCCTCGAACCTGAGCTGTTTCATGAGCGCTGCGACGTTCCCCAACCGGAAACCGCCCTGCGAGTGCGGCGCTTCGATGCGCAGGTCGGGGCAGAGCGCCCGCCAGAACGCCATGTTTTCGGCGTCCTTGGCTGTAAGAGAGATTCTTTTCACTGGCGTTTTCATTTTGACGGCCGAGACAAACACACTTATACACCTGGCGTCCCTTGCAAGTGAACCTCGCAGATTGGCAGCTCGCATCGGCCTTCTCATGGAAGGACTTGGGACACCCAAGCGAGACATGATACGTTTAGCCTATGGGATGCCGCCTCTGCCTGCTGTGCATGGCTGTTGCGCTGCTTCTGCCGCTTCCAGGAATGTCGTTTTGCCGTGCTCCCCAACCCCGCCTTGTGTGCGGGGAGTATTTTGCCAGCCAGTTCATAGTCGAGGCCACGCTGGTTCGAACTGACAAAGACGACCCCGTAACCCCGTCGTCCTTCATTTACACGCTGCGAGTGAAACGTACCCTGCGAGGCGAGGTCCCCGGAACCATACGCGTGTATGAAGAAAATAGCAGTGGCAGCGCCACATTTGGTTGGGTTCCAGGGAGAGACTACTTGCTTTTCCTGTCCTATGCGGCGAACGACCACACATTGTGGGAACTCGACGGCTGTGGCAACTCGGGTCCTCTCAGGGGAGCTGATAAGGCGTTGTCCGAAATCGCCGCGATCAAAGCAGCGCGCGGCGGCGGCATTATTCATGGGGTGCTGAGGGGACGCGACCAACTGCCAGAAACTGGGGTACGCGTCGAGGCGCAGGGGACGACGGGTCGCTATGCAGCTACGACAAATAAAGATGGTAAGTTCCAGATAAACGTTCCCGCTGGGCGATATGTTGTCCGTGCCTCTACAAATGACAGTTTTTTCGATATGGACGATTCTGAACCGGTCGCCGCCTGAACGTCTTGATTCCTTTTGGATCTTCCGGGAGAGGCAGCCTTTCATACTGCGATCGTAGCTCATTCCGGGACTAGGTGGATCACCAGTTCAGACCAAGTTCCTTCCATGAGAAGGTCACTTCTCGGAAAACGGGCCACCGCCGCGAAAAGCCAGTTGCCGGTAATGCCCCGTTTATCAGGCGCTATCGGATTCCGGCAGGAGCTCGCAGCTTACACTTCCGGCGCACCCGTGCACGACGCGGGCGAACCGGGCCAGTTGTCGCCGCGGTATTTGCCTAGAATATGGCCGACCAGCAGAACCAGAGGAAATACGAGCCGCTGAATGGCTGGTGGAGGCGCCATGACCGCCTGTGTTTGTCGGTGCCGCCACAACACGTGGGCTATGTAGAAGAGTGATGGCTTACCGGACGGGCTGGCGTTGAAAACTGCAAATAGTGCCTGGAGGTATCGGTCCAGGTCGCCCGCTGGAATTACCCGGCCGCTTAACTCCAATTGATCGTCCCCGGCGTTCCACCATTTATGAACAACCCCTGCCGGAAAGACGCCGGTCCCTCCGGCCGGCACAACGATCTTCTCGTTTCTGATTTCGGCTCCGAGCGATCCTGCTTTCACGATGCCTTCTTCACGTTGATGGAAATGCACGTGAAGCGGCGGGCCACTCGCTCGTGGCGGCAACGAGCCGTCTATGGCCAAAACGGTTTGGCCCCCGGAGTCGCGCACTCGGCGCATCCGCAGAGTCTCTCCAGTGTGTCGGTTCTCCAGCTTCAGGAAGTGATCCACCGGCAGGGTCAGGCGCACCATCTCCGGCCTCATTCCTTTGGCAACCAGAGCAGTGTAGCCGGGATTTCCATCTGATTTCCCGGCCGAACCGACAACCTACACCGAACCCCATCAACATGCAATGATCCGGCCAGCTTCTTCCATCCTCGCTTATCAGACTTCAAATCTGGATATGTCGTATCGGTTAGCAGAGAAGCAAAAGTGACCAGTTTTGAACACTCTTGGCAGCTCCTGCCAAAATACCCTTGGCGAGGGAATGGGTAACCAAAGCCGGGGTTCGGTCAGCGAACGGGTGTCTCCGGCCGAACTGAATGGAAGAGGAATCCGGGCGAGATTCTGAAGTCGGGGACTCCGTGGTGAAGAATGAATAGCAAACGGGATGGTGTTTCGTTGATGGAACGTTTGATCGTCGCGGCGATCGTGTTGTTCAGGCCGTCCGCGGAAGGCGCGGGCACACGTAAGAGTCTTGATACGGGCTTGTCATACTCGCCTGCCTGGCAGGTGGTTCAACGAACGCTCATCGCGGTGATCCTATCTTTTTTACCCCTCTTCAACTCAACGGGCGCACGGGCTCAGAATAAGTCCGGCACTCCGAGCTTGTTGGACATGAGTGTCGAGGATTTGATGTTGATCGATATCGATTCCGTCTACGGCGCATCCGGATTCAAGCAGAAAGTTACCGAAGCGCCCGCGTCCGTCACCATCATCACATCCGAAGAAATCCAGAGATACGGCTATCGGACACTGGCCGACATCCTCAGAAACGTTCGGGGCTTCTACGTCACTTACGACCGCAATTATAGCTACCTGGGAGTGCGGGGCTATGGACTTCCGGGAGAATACAACAACAGCATCGCTTTGCTGATTGACGGCCACAGGTTGAACGATGACATTTTCGACGGGGCCTTGATCGGGACGGAGTCCCCGATTGACGTCGATCTGATCGATCGCGTCGAGGTCATCCGCGGGCCCAATTCTTCTCTTTACGTCGCCAGCGCCTTCCTGGGAGTCATCAACATCATTACAAAGCGGGGGCGGGATTTGCCGAAGCTGAGCGTAACGGGCGAAGCGGCCAGCTTCGGCAGCTACCAGGGCCGCGTCAGCTACGGCAATCGGTTCAAGAATGGTCTGGAACTTCTTGTTTCGGGCTCCTTTTATCATTCCCACGGGCAGGACCAGCTTTTCTTCCCGGAATTTAACGGCCCCGCCACCAACAACGGCATCGCGCTGAATGCGGACGATGACGAGTCTCATCAAATGTTCGCCAACGTCTCCTGGGGCGGCTTCACATTGCACGGAGTGTTCGGCTCGCGGGATAAGGGTATTCCGACGGCTTCCTTCGGAACGGTTTTCAACGTCACCGGGACGCGCACGATCGACCAACGCGGGTTCCTCGATTTGCAATACGATCGGAGGCTTGGGCGCGGATGGGACCTTACCAGCCGAACGTATTTCGATCTATTCGATAACGATGGCACTTACATTTACGATTACTCAGCCTCAGGCGGACCTTCGCGAGTGATGAACAGGAACTTCGCCCACGGCAAATGGTGGGGCGAAGAGGTCACCGTCTCGAAGCAACTCTTTGAGAGGCAACGAGTGAGCGTGGGGTTCGAATACCGCGACAACTTTGAACAAGATCAGGGAAATTACGACGTTCAACCCTTTGTGCAATATTTTAGCGACAGCAGGACTTCCAACATATTGTCCGCTTACGCCCAGGATGAAATTCACCTTCGTGGCAACCTCGTCCTGAATCTGGGACTTCGCTACGACCGCTATTCCACCTTTGGCGGCACGACGAACCCGCGCGCCGCTCTCATCTATAATCCCTGGGACAAAACTACCTTCAAATTGCTTTACGGCCAGTCCTTTCGCGCTCCGAACGCGTTTGAGCTTTACTACAACGCTCCCGGAAATGAAGCCAATCCATCTCTCCAGCCCGAGACAGTCAAGACCATGGAGCTGGTATGGGAGCAGTACCTTGCCGATCACTTCCGGATGACGGCCTCGGCATTCTATTACCCCATCCATAGCCTGATCGGCGAGCAACTGGACCCCGCAAATGGAAATGCGTTTTTCACCAACGCCGGGGCGCTGGACCTGCGAGGCGTGGATTTCGAACTAGCCAGGAAATTGCCGCGCGGGCTGGAAGGCACGGTCAGTTACAGCTTTCAGGATGTGACGAACACGACCACTCGAGTCCCGGTCACGAATTCCCCGAAACATCTCGTTCAGGCAAGCCTGAGCGCGCCCCTCATCCGTCAAAAGGTGTTCTTGAGCATGGATCTTCAGTACCTCAGTCGAAGAATAACCCTGACGGGCCAATCTACCGCAGCGTACGTGCTTCCCAGCGTCACCCTCTTCAGCCGGAACGTGCTGAAGGGCTGGGAAGGTTCGGTAAGCCTCTATAACGTCTTTAACCAGAAATATGCCGACCCCGGCGGCAATGGACTGACGGAGGACGCTCTCTTTCAGGACGGCCGAAGCTTTCGAATCAAAGTCGGATACAGATTCCAATGATAAATTCTCGCGCCCGGCAGCGTAATGACCGGGAATGCAGTTGGGGTCGGCCTCCCGTGGCCAGGTTTGATCCGCGCCGAATCCGGCGAATTCCGTTCCTCCTCGTGGCCTTCTGTCTCTTATCGAGCAATTCTCCCAAAGCCCTTTCGCAGAATGAAGAAGGCGTAGGCTATCCGGTCAAACTCGCTTTTCTGTACAACTTTACCAAGTTTGTCGAGTGGCCTGCCGGCTCCTATCGCGATGCGCGTGCGCCGCTGGCGATCTGCATCGTGGGTCATGATCCGTTTAACCCGGATCTCGAGGGAGAGTTACGAACCCGGACTGTGGGAAGCCATCCCGTCGAGGTCAGGACACTGAGGCCAAACGATGCCCTGAGCGTGTGCCACATCGTATTTGTCCCTGTCTCGGAGAAAGACCAAGACAGGATTCTCAGGGATCTAAACGGATCAAGCGCTCTAACGGTTGGCGAAACCGACGGGTTCGCGGTGCGGGGCGGTATCATCAACTTGACGGTGGAAGACAACAAGGTTCATTTCGAAGTCAACCAGCTTGCGGCGGATCGAGCCGGTATAAGGATCAGCTCGAAACTCCTCAGCGTCGCCAAAATCGTCAAGGAGCAGGACCAAGGAAGAAAGAGTTGAAGCGCAACACAAATATCGGTAGCTGGCGTTATGCGGCGGAAAGGGGGGAGTGTTCGGCAAGCCTACGTTTCGACAACCATTCCCGCGAAGAGTCCAATGACTCCGTAGATGATGAAATTGCCGCCGAACTCAACGACGCCGACCATAATCTTGTCGGAGGCTGAAGAAGGGTCTCCCAAACCTAGGCGCCGCGCTCCCTTGCGATCTTAGAAACCGGATCGCCCTCAAAAGATGCTTGGCGTCCCAACACCGCTGAACTCGTTGGGGGTCGCTCTGGTGGCAAATTCGTTGTTGTTGAGGCGGGAGAAGCGTATGATGCGCGAGGCAGAAGTACCAATCGGAAATCCCGGCGGAAGTCCAAGAGCGCCGAACGGCCGCGAGGGCACCAGCACGAAACAAATCACGAAGGGGGTTCGAAAGCCATGAATCATATGCTAGGAAAGATTGCGCTGACTGTCTTTATCGCGGCGACTGGTGTGATGACCGCTTCGGCTCAGTTGCCTATTCCGGTACCGGGGCAGGCCCCGGCGCAAGGTGGCGCTCAGCCCGGAGCCCAGGGCGCCGGCCGCGGAGGACGAGGCGGCGGTCGCGGGGGGCGCGGGGCGGAGGCGGCAGCGGAGCCGGTGAAACAGGTCGTCACGCCCATTCCGGCCGCCGTCGAAGTGACGGGTCCCGGCGCGTTCTTTGAAACTTTCATGGATGACCATGACGGTGTGAAGAATATCGACGTCGCGGCTAAAGACACCTATGCCAAATTCAACTACGAGGCGAGGGAGTACTTCATTTCGGGACAGACGGCCGCCGGCATGCCTTACAAGACGCGCATCGTCATCCGCAAACCCAAGGACAATACAAAATTCAACGGCATGATCCTTGCGGAGTCGATGCACCCGAGCGGCAATCCATGGGTATTCCATTTCACTCAGGTCTACTCCATGACCAGCGGAATCATCGGCCTGGAGATTCTGACCTCCACGCCTGCTGGATTCATTGCCGCGAATGGGGCGCGTTACGGAGCGATGGTCGTTCCGAACGGAGCTGCCAACGACATCCTGGCCCAGGTCGGGGCGCTCATCAAGTCGGACCACCAAGACAACCCTTTGCGCGGCCTCGGGGTTCGAAAAATGATCCTTGCGGGTTCCTCCGCTTCGGCCGGTGTGGCCCAGAATTACCTCACCAACGCTCATATGGCGCAGCGGCTGGCTGACATGAAGCCAATCTACGACGGGTTCATGCCCACCAGCGCCAACGGCTTTATTCCGCCTCTTGATGTTCCCACGCTCCTTGTTCCTACCATGCGGGAGACCTTCAATGGCGGCGGGACCACGCAGCCGGACAACGACAAACTTCGCGTTTACGAATTTGCAGGCATGGCTCATATCGACTCGCGGGTTGCCGCCGGATATTACCCGGATCCCTGCAAGTACTCGATCAGCAGGTACCCCGAGGGCGCGGAGATGTCGGTGGCTCTCGACAAAATGTTCACTTGGGTCGATAAGGGCGTTACTCCTCCCCATGCCGACCGCTTTTACGTCGATTTCAATCCGGACAACAGGCCGGCGCTTGACCACGACAAGGGGTCCTTGCTCGCACTGGATGAGTTTGGCAACGTCAAGGGCGGGATACGCAACACTTACGTGGATGTGCCGGTGAAGAGCTTCCACGTTCCCAACGAAGGAGCCGACCCGCGGATTACCAATCCCAACCACTTTATTGCCGAGCGCCGGGCCAATGGTGCGGATCCTGACGCTCAACTCTGCGGGCTGGGCAACTTCGAAACTGCCCTTTCGAACGAGCAGTTGAAGAAGCACTACAAGAGTCCGAAAGAGTATTACAACAAGGTCGTGCAACGGTACGATGAGCTCGTGAAACAGGGCTGGGAGCTGCCCGTCTACAGAGACATGGTCGTCGCCGAAGCAGCGCGCGTTACGTTCTAGCGACGGGACCCGCTCCTACGAACGGGGCCGAAGCAGCAGGCTGAGCGGCTCTTTTTTAGAATATGTGGTTGGCTGCTGCAAACTGCGCAGTCCGAGGGGATTGCCGAAGGTGGCGGAGCTGCATACGGTAGCTCCGCTACTGGGTCTGTCGGCGACGCTCGTAAGGCTCTATCTCTCTAGAGAACTCCCTGGGACAACTTAAATCGTGCCCCGTGGCATCTTTTTACCTGGGTGTAAGATTGCCATTATCGGCCGGCTGCGGCCGCAAACACACGGGGAGCAAAGCATGAAGCGCATTCGCGTAAAAGAGGGAATTGTTTTGGCCTTGGCAATTTGCCTTGGCATTCTGCCGGCAGCGGCTCGGCAGAACGAGTCGCGGGATCAGGCCGCGCCGCAGGACCAGGCCGCGCCGCAGGACCAGCCTGCGCCGCAGGATCAGGCTGTGCCGCAGGAGACTCCTCCAGGTCCGCCCCCATCCGCGCCCGCTGACTCGGCCGCGCCGGCGACTTTGACGCTGCCGGCGGGAGCGGTGATTTCCGTGCGGCTCACTCAGTGGCTATCCAGCGATCAGAACCATCCGGGCGACGCGTTCAATGCGACGCTCGAGGGGCCGCTGGTGGCTAGCGGCTGGGTTGTGGCGCGCCGCGGGCAATCCGTGATCGGCCGCGTGGCCGTCGCCGAGAAGGCCGGGCATGGGAAGAATTCCTCGCGCCTCGGAGTGGAGCTTGACGAGTTGGTTCTGGTGGATGGGCAGCAATTGCCCGTGAAGACGGAGCTCATCCAGAGTTCGACCGGGAGGTCGCAGGGCCGCGACGCCGCAACGGTCGGCACAACCACTGCGCTCGGCGCAATCATCGGAGCCGTTGCCGGCGGGGGAGAGGGCGCGGCGATCGGCGCAGCGGCGGGACTCGGCGGCGGAATCGCGCTGGTTTTGTCCACGCCGGGGCAGCCGACCGTTCTTCGCCCGGAGGAGCTGTTAAGCTTCCGCCTCGACGAGCCGGTCAACATCTCGACGGAGCAGAGCCAGGTGGCTTTCCGGCCGGTCACGCAAGGGGACTACAACAGGGATCAGGACGCTTACGCCCGCGTGGCCCCGCGCCGCTTTGCCGGGCCTGGCCCCGGCTATCCGCCTCCGCCTTACTACTACGGCGGTTGCTATCCGGGGGCGTGGGGATGCTACCCGGCACCAGGGTATTTCTACGGAGGCTACGGCTACGGATACGGCCCGGGAATCGTAATTTATGGAGGGGGCCGTTTCCGGCGTTAGCCCTTCCGTCCTGCAGGCTCGGCGGGCTTGCCGTACATCGTGAGTTTTCCATCCGCCACGTTTGCCACGTAGCGGCCGCCCTTCGTTGTGAATTGCATCACTTTTGCGCCACCGGCTGCGAGTTCCGCCCAACGGGATCGAGTCTCGGGGTTCTGCTCGATTCCGCGTAGCGCTTCTTCCGCAAACTCGAAATCCACTTGTCGCAGCCGGCGGCGCGCCGTGCGTCGCACGGGATAGACGCGTCCGTCGATCTGCACCAGGTTGGCGTTTTCCACCAGCGCCTGGCGCCAGACCAAAACGAGCACTTCTTCCAGGGTCATTCGCCCGCGGCTTTAGCAGCGGCGGCGGGGCGCATGCGGGACATCATCTGCCGCATGGCGGCGACGTGGCCGGGCGCGCGCTTTTCGTGCCATGCCTCCATGCGCTTGCCGAAGGCCTCCAGTTGATCCCACAGGCGCGGATTCTGGAAGGCAGCCCTCATCCCCGGCACGAGTGCGCGGATGCGGTCCCAAACCTGAAATCCTTCGCCCGCGCTTTCAAAGAAGAGATCGTCGTCGATCAGGCCGCGGTTAGACAGGCCGGCCGCCATCTCCCAGTAGCCGATCACCATGCGCATGCTGGTGTTGGCTTCGGTGCCCGGTGGATACTTCTGCATGATTTCTTCCAGAGTCTGCGCGTCGAAGTTCGTGGTAAACCACGAGCGCGCTTCGCGCAGTCGAGGTTCACGCCGCAGTTCGTATAGCCGCAACAGCAGGTTCGCTTGCTCGTGCGTTACTTGTCCCATCGTTATTCCCTCCAGTTGAATTGAACCGCTCAGGAAATTTGTGATCTCAAACTCAGGTTTGGCCGCGTACGGCTTCTTGGTCCGCCGGCCTGCCGTCGACCAACTGAACTCGCTGCACGCCGCCTGTGCGGACGCCGCGGTTTGCCAAGCCCGCTTGAATGCGCCGCCGCAGCTCGCGAGCCACGTCGTCTTGGCGATTGGGCGCCGTGCGGACCTGCATGCGGAGCGTAGTGCCATTCGGCGCGATCGACTCCACGCCCAGCGTGCGCGGGCCATCCACGAGCATGGACGACCAGGAGGCGTCCGCGCGGAATTCGGTTGCCACGGCCTCCAGGGCAGCCAGCGCTTGATCGAGCGGCTGATCGGGCGCGACGTTGGCGTCCAGGAAGAGCTGGCTCCAGTCGCGGCTGAGATTAGCTACCTTGCCGATCTCGCCATTGGGAATGGAAACGAGCGCGCCTTGCGGATCGCGCAAGACCGTGCGGCGCAGCGTGAGATGCTCGACGCGGCCTACGATGTCTCCGACGCGTATCGTTTCGCCGACGACGTACTGGTCCTCGAAGATCGCGAAGAATCCGTTGATGACGTCGCGCACCAGGTTCTGCGCCCCGAAACCCACCGCCAAGCTCGCCAGGCCGGCCGCAGCCGCGAGAGGCGTCACGTTGAAGCCGAATTCCGGCAGCGCCGTCAGCGCCGCGACGATCAGAATAGCGCCCGTACCCGCGCTGTAAAGCACTCCGGACAAGGTCTTCATGTGCTGCTCGCGCATGCGTCCCAGACGTCCCGTGCCTTCCGCACCGGCTTCCCGCACCAGGCGGTTCGCCACGCCGCGAAGCAGGCGATTCAAAATGACGGCAACCAGCAGGATCGTCAGCAGGCGGGTTCCGCTCTTCAGCGCAAATTGCGTCCACTTGAACATTTGTTCTGTCATAATATAGGTGGGCCGGCATTATACCATTGCGCTGGGCCCGGGCCCGCCGCGCGCAGCAGCCAATCCACCGCGGCCGGGACAGGGAGGCGTTATGTCGCACTCGCGCAGAGTCTTCCTCGGCGCTTCGGTCATGTTTGCTGCGGCCTCCGCGTTCGGCGGGGGGCGGCAAGCCGCGCAGGGTCTGGGGCAGCTGGGGCAGGCCGCCGATCCGACAAGACCGCAGGACCCGCTCGGTCCACCCCCTCCGATTCCAAAACCCACTCCGCAGGCGATATTGAAGGAGAACCAGAAGGAGATTAGGAAGAACGTCGAGCGACTCACGGAAGCCGTCGCGGACCTGCGGAAGGCCCTCGACGACAACGACACCAAGGAAGTGCTTTCGCTCGACGTCGTGCATAAGGCCGATGAGGTCGAGAAGTTGGCGAAGCAAGTCAACGAACTGCTTCGCCGGTGACCGCGGTTGCTCCGGCTATCGCTGCCCGCTATGCCCCGCCGATTATTGGCCCGGAGCGAAGTCGCCCCGTAACAACTCTCCATGTCCTTGTGTTACCCTAGCGCGCGGTAAGGTGCCCAGACTCACCAGCGGTTAATTCAATCGAACACGAGGAGATGCGAATGATCAGGATTTTAGCGATTGCCGTATGCACGCTGTCTGTATTGGGAGGGGCATGCCTTCTGCTTGCGCAGCAGCCCGCCGCGCCGCCGATGCCCATGAGCTTTTTTGTTACGAGCGTGGGAATGGGCGATGGAGCCAAACTCGGCGGCTTGGCTGGAGCCGACCAGCACTGCCAGACGCTCGCCGCGGCGGCAGGTGGGGGAAGCAAGACCTGGCACGCCTATCTGAGCACGCAAGGCCCCGGGGCGGTTAACGCGCGCGACCGCATCGGCGCGGGTCCCTGGTACAACGCCAAGGGCGCCAGGATCGCCAAGGATGTCGCGGACTTGCATCTGGACAATCTCGACGCCGCGCGCCTCGGCAACAATCTCGGTAAGCAGACGGATCTCACCGAGAAGGGCGCGATCGTGAACGGCGTGGGCGACACTCCGAACACGCACGACATGCTCACGGGATCACTGCCCGACGGCCGCGCGTACACCGACGCTGCCGATCACACCTGCGCGAATTGGACGAGCGACACCATGGGCGCCGCGCAGCTCGGCCATTCGGACCGCAACGGTGGGGGCAACACCTCGTGGAACTCCGCGCACGCGAGCAGAGGCTGCAGCCAGGATAACCTGGTCAGCACCGGCGGCGCCGGCTTGTTCTACTGCTTCGCGATCAACTAGGACGCGCGGTTTCGGGTGGTCGGAGCGGCCTGGCTCCGCCGTGCAGCCCGGCCAACCCGTGACCCAGCGAGAGAAGGAATCGTTGCGGTGAACCTAAAGGAAGAAATTCGAGGGAGAGCTCACGTCGGAACAAGGAGCAAGGTTAGTGGCGATGGGGATCGATACCGACTCAGAGCCTACTTCGGATTGACCGACGTCGAAGCGGCCGGCCGTGCTACTTCTGCGACGGCCAGTGAATGGCGACCTGATTCTGATAGCGGGATTTCATGGGGACTTCGATTGACTGCGTTTGCTTGGCCTTCAAGTCGAGGTCAAGGGTGCTTTCCTGCATGTTCGCGGCGCGCACGACCACTTGATGGCGGCCGGGCGCCAGTTTCAGGTTCAGCGAGGCATCGCCCACGAACCTTGTGTCCACATAGACGTGGGCATGGTCCGGAACCGAATGCACGGAAATCTGAGCGGCGTCCGGCCCGGAATGGTCCTGAAGGTACTGGCGGTTTGCCTCGGCCGCAGCCTCGGCGGCTCCTGCTGGCAAGTACGTGGAAGTTGTGGGCGGAGCCGCGGGCGCGTTGGACGTGCTACCCGGCAGCGTGATGTTTGGGAATGGAACCTTGACGGCTGCGGTGGCGCCGGCAGAGTTCGCGGTCATGGCTCCATACTCGGCTGCGGCCTGTCCGTGTGCTGAGACAGCTCCGGCGGCTGCCAGGGCAACAACGACAATCGTGCGGAACGATGCGCTGACGGGCATGGGACCTCCTCGGTCAATACAGGCGGGGAGCCTGCGGAAAGTCTAGTCCTGCCGGGGCACGAACGGCAAGGAGTTTGTCGCCCCCCTGGCCCGGCTCAGCCGCGGTTTGCGCCTCGATTCTGAGCGGCGTCAGCAGTCTCATTACCGGGCATTCAATGCCTCGCTACGCACCGCAATCGGAATCTGCGGCCACACCGCAATAGGCCGGCGGGGCGGGTCGATGCTCCGATCCTTGCGGTTCGCGCTATACTCAAGCCACCGCGATGGAACAGAAGCCCCCGAAGCTCTCGATAACGTATGACTTCAATGGCGTTAAGCACGTTCAGCAGGGGCACCGCTTCAGCGCCGTAACCGGCGATGAGTTTGCCGTCTTCCAGATCCTCAAGGAGCTTGAAAAGCAGGGAGCCTGGGCCGAGGTATGCGACGTCTGCGAGGCGCAAATCCGAAAAACGCCCGAATGGTTGACTCCTTACCTTTGCGCGGGCGTGGCTCACGCCAATCTCGGCCAAGTGGAAGACGCCATCCGGCGCCTCGAGCACGTCGAGAGCGTCGCGGCAGGCAACGCGGACTATGGGGCAGCCACTAGAATCCTGAGCGAGCTGCGCAAAGGTCGGGCCAACTCGTCCGGCAAGACGAATTAGCCGAAACGAGTCAAGATAATGCACGGCCTGCCTGCGTCAGCTTCGCGGAAACCAGAGCGGCATAGATCAAAGTCACGACGCCGAGAAGATACACACTGGGTTGGCGCATCAGAAAAATAAAGAGCGGCGTGAAATAAAATACGGCGGTCAGCCAGATCATCGCGGACTCGCTTGCGCCCATTCTTGCTTTCCGAGCGATGAGGCCGTTCAGAACCAGAGCGAAGGGCACGGCCAGCAGCGTAAGATCGTGCAAGAGCAGATGAAAGCTCAGCAGTAAGCTGACCGTCACGGCAAACGCAAAAGCCAGGTCGGTTGTCTCGTCGGAATACGATCGCACGGCTCGCATGCGGTAAATCGCCCAGGCGAATACCATGGTCACCGCGAGCAGCGACAGGCCCGCGAGAATCGTGCTCCGCGGATATGGCACCGACGCCGCTCCTCCGCTGACGATTCCGTACAGCAGCCCTCTGAGGCCCGCGGTTGATCTGGGATCCAGGGCGTACCTTGTGCTGTATTGCGCCGAAGAATCCTGGGCCATCTCCAACATGTATCGCGCGTAAGAAATCAGGCCTCCTGCGTGGACCATTACTGCCGAGATAGTCCCAACGACTACAGCGGTCAGGCCGAATCCTTTGAGGAGCTTCGGCTTCCAGAAGGCCAGAATCAGCGCCAGAGGAATGAAAATCTGAAACTTCATCAGGCCAAGCCCCAACCAAACGCCTGCCTGCGCATCGCGCCGACTTCTGAACGCGACCCAGCTCATGACCAGCACGATGAGGGCGAGCGCGGAATCTTGTCCCTCATACAAAACCATCACAAAAGGAAACAAGCACACCACAATCGCGTAGGGCAACGGCCCCCAGAAATCGGTCAGCGGGGCCAGTTCCCGGGCCAGGAGCGCGGCTGAGGCGATTGCCAGGATGATGCTGACGATCAACCAGGCCCAATAGGCATGAACGTAAGAAAACGCAAGCAACGGAAGAAAAACAAGAAGCTCGAATGGCGGATGCGTGTAAGGCCGTGCGTCTCCCGGGCCGAGAATTCCGGGGAACATCGCGTGCTGGATCGGTACGTACAGGTCGTAGTCGTAAAGACGGTCTCCGGGACTGGTGCGGAATACGCGCGCCCCAGTATAGAAAATCTTGAAGTCCGTGTTTCCAGACAGGGGCTCGCTCAACTGAGTGTAAAAGAAGATCAGATTGCAAGCGATCACGCACAATGCGGCGACAAGCAATAGTGTGCGGGCGTCACGAGGACTGACGCCGGTCTTCACCGCTGTTTTAGGGGTCGCAACCATCGCGCCGGCATTTCCAGTTCTCAACATCCTAGACTGGCAGTACTTTGGGCGATCCAATCTTGTCACCGCCTCGACTGCCGGGCGCTCAACACCCGGGCAGATTCCCGCGGCGTCTCATCCCGATCGGCGGCGGCGCTGCTTCTCCACATGAATGTAATGCTTTACCTGAATCGGTTTGAGAGCGTAACCGTTCACTCGCTTCTCGATCTCGAAATCCGCCCGCGTGAAGCGGTCATGCTGTCGTTCGTGTTCCGCCCAGGAATCAACCAAAAAGCTCTCGAGGTAAGCATCCGGCGCCTCCGTATCGACGAAAACGCCCCAGCGCGTCGCGCCGTCGCGACGGCGAATCCGCTGATACTTGTAAATGCACTCGAGGAACTCCGCAGCCTTCGCCGGATCGATGACGTATTTGACGCTGACCAGTACCGGCCCTTCGTCGGGCTCGGGTTCCTCAAGCATAGTCGGTCGAACCCAGTGATTCCACGCGCTGAGGTCGCCGGGAGCGCTCGGCATCCGAAAAACAGGTTGCAACAGCATGCACGCGCCGGTGCCGACACCGGCAAACGCGAGCGCCGTGTGGACGTTCGTGTGCAGCGCCAGGAATCCCCAGAGGGTGCTGCCCAGCACGACGCTTCCCTGAAATACAAAGAGGTAAACGGAGAGCACCCGCGCGCGCACCCAATCGGGCGCCAGATTCTGTATGGTGATATTGAAAATCGACATGAACACGGTCCAGGACGCGCCTCCGAAGAGCATCACCCCGCAGAGAATCACGAGAGAGCGCAATAGTGCCGTGCTCAGGAGGACCGCGGCGAACGTCGCGGTCGCGATGGACAGTATGGCCTCGGTGGAAAGCTTCGAGCGGGCCCGTTGCAGTACCACGGCCCCGAGCACGGCGCCCAGTCCGAAGAACCCGAGCAGGAATCCGTACGCCACGGGGCTGTTGCTTAGCTCCTTGGCCGCCGTCGGCAACAGCGCCCAAAAGCAGCTCGTGAAGGCGATGAGGAACGCCGACCTTAGCAGTAGGGTGCGAATGCCGGGGGAGTACCGCACGTAACGAATCGCAGCAGACGTGGCTCCGCGGAACGTCTCCGCCGGGGACGTGCTCTTTCGCCGAGGCCGCTTCCACTTCGCGACGACGAAAATCACCCCGAGGAACGACAATGCGTTGAAGGCGAACGCGGTAGTCACGCCCACGGCTGCGATGATCAACCCGGCCAGCCCTGGCCCCACGGCCCGAGCCAGATTGAACTCGATTCCATTGAGCGTCAGGGCGGCGGGCAGATCATCCCGGCTCACGAGCTCGGGAAATATGGCGCGCCAGGTGGGCGATTCCACCGCGTCGCCCACCGAAAGACCCACCGTAAGCAAGAGCAGGAGCCAAGGGGTCATCCATCCGCCGGCCGTTGCCAGGGTGAGGACAACCGCAACCACGAGCATCCACGTTTCGGTGCTGAGGATCAGCTTGCGGCGATCCACGATATCTCCGATCGAACCTGCCGGCAGCGCCAGCACGAAAAACGGCAGAGCAGATGCGGTCTGGATCAGAGCGATGTACAGAGGATTGTTGGTGAGCGATGTCATCAGCCACGCCGCGCCGACGCTCTGCATGAAAGCGCCGATGTCGGAGACCAGGTCCGCCAGAAGCAGGTTTCGGAACGTTCGGTTAGCGAGAGGGCGCCATGGACTTATAGGGGTGGGCGGCTGTGGTTCGGCGGGTGGCGGCATGGCTTGTGACTTTACTTTATATCGTCGCTCGGTTTCGAGCCTTTCGTCTGCAGCGAGCCGCCGGCATCCGCAAAACGGCCGGCCTGCAGCAACGTGGTCGAGTCGCGGATGGTATCATCCCTTTCGGGAGAACTGCGAAGCTATGCCGGCGATCGTCGAAAAGAAGTGTCCGCGTTGCGGCAGAGCGTTTGCTTGTCATCAAGAGGCAGGATGTTGGTGCGCGGAGGTGCCCGTGAAACCGGAGACGCTTGCGCGCCTGCGGACGCGCTATGCGGATTGTCTTTGCGAGAGTTGCCTGAGAGAGGTCGCCGCGCGCCGCGTCTCGGCCGAGCCTTGATTGCGGCCAAGCCTTGATTGCGGAAATCCCCGCAACCACGTTCACCGGGCGAGCCGTTGCCCGGCCTAGTCACCTGCCGGTCACTTCCTCCCGATAATTCCGGCAGTAATGCCCGCGGCGACGGCGGCAGCGATGAGGCCAACCATCGTCGCAACATATCCGATCGCTGGAATTGCATTCGAGTACTGCATCGGCTCGACGCCCGCGAGATCCGCCTCTTCCGTGGTTAATGGATAGCCGTTCTCAATCAGCAAGGATTCAAGGCGCGAAAATTGTAGAGGCCGGAAAACGACCGACTTCGGGAGTTCCGGATTCGTGTGCACGATGAAAAGAGAAGTTCGGCCGAGGAGTCGCTTCTTGAGGAGGTATCGAATCGACAACCTCTCGAACCTGTACGTCACCGGCCACATCGAAAACGTAAGCGAGTCCGGCGCAACCGACAGAGAAGCCAGCGGCCAGCTCATATGGTAGCCAAACCACGGACTCGAACCGATGTGGCCGCTGCCTCTGATCGTTTGATTCAAAGCATCGTTCAAAGCACGCGCACCTCGCGACGCTCCAGGGCGGGGTCCGGGCGGCGTTGAAGGTTCCTACGTTCTGCGGGCCTTCACGTCGTCGTAAACAACGATGGAGACTACAACGAGAACCCACACGGGGAAGACACCCATTCCAGGAATAGCCTCCGCCACCAGACCCGGCAGAATGGCCCATCGCCGCCCCAGGATCACGAACAGCAGGAGTGCGGTTGCCAGGTCAAGCGCCCACTGCAGCGGCAAGATGATCTCCGCCCCCCAAGACAGAACATCCGAGAGCGCAGCCACCCCAAAGGCCATCGCCAGCCGCTTCCGCGAAGGGCGCTCCGCGGGAGCAGCCGCCTGCTCCGGGCTCGCGTCGGTGGACCGCTCGGGGCGCACCGTAATCGTTCGGATCGTGTTCGTCATTTTCCCGCGAAACGATGGTGCCACGCACGGAGCGCATCTGTAAACCGCGGGCTTGGTTGGTCGCGGCCGGGGCGCCCTGGGGCCCCACCCTACACCATCAATGTCCGGCCCTCGACATTCCGTAGTACTTCGGTCCCATTCAAAATGAAACGTTCGCTTCATTGGATGTGCATCTCTCATTACCTATAGTTCTCTATCGAGACGGCGGTACGACAACGAAGGGGAAATTGATGGTCAAGGTTCTCGGTTCTTCGCCTCACTCGACCGCAAACGCCCGGGCGAACTCTTCCATCCGGGTCTCCGAGATTATTTCAGCGCTCTCCTATGCACTGGACCTCACCGAAGGCCAGCCTATGGGGCATTCGGTGCGCGCCTGCATGATCGGGATGCGGCTGGCCGAGCAGATCGGCCTTCCGGAGAACGAGCGAGGCGACCTCTACTACGCTCTGCTTCTCAAAGACGCGGGCTGCAGCAGCAACTCCTCTCGGCTTTTCCACATCCTGAACGCCGACGACATTCGAGCCAAGGGCGATCTCAAGACAAAAGATTGGACGCGCGTCGGATGGGAAAGTCTGCATTACGCGCTCACGCACGTCGCCACGGGCATGCCTTTTCTGGCGCGCATGCAAAGGCTTTTCCAAGTGGCGGCCACGCAACAGCAGGACTCCTGCGATCTTGTGAAGATCCGCTGCGAGCGCGGCGCGTACATCGCCAAGCAGTTGGGATTTTCCGCGTCCGTTGCCTCGGGCATCCACAGTTTGGACGAGCACTGGAACGGCCGGGGATACCCGGATGGCCTGCGCAAGACGGACGTTCCGGTATTTTCCCGCATTGCCAACCTGGCGCAAACGCTGGACGTCTTCCATACCGCCCGCGGGCCGGAGGCGGCGATCGAGGCGGTGCTCGGCCGCAGCGGCCGCTGGTTCGATCCCGACCTGGTCAAAGCCGCGGTCTCCTTGTCGGCCGGCGGAGCGCTTTGGGTCGGCTTGGACAGCAAGGACGTGATCCAAAAAGCGCTCTCGCTCGAACCCGAACAGCGCCGCCTGACCGCTGACGAGGAGACGATCGACAACATCTGCGCGGCCTTCGCCGAAATCATCGACGCGAAATCGCCGTTTACCTACCGCCATTCCAACGGCGTGGCCGATGCCGCTTTGGATATCGGCCGGTGGTTTGGCATGAGCGCGCGCGACCTGAAACTTCTGCGCCGCGCGGCCCTGCTGCATGACGTTGGGAAACTGAGCGTTTCCAATGCCATTTTGGAAAAGCCCGCCAAGCTGACCGACCAGGAGTGGAAAGTCGTCCGCGACCACCCTTACTACACGTTCGAGATTCTGAATCGCATTCCCGGATTCGAGGAACTCGCGGCGGAGGCCGCCGCGCATCACGAAAAGCTGGACGGCTCGGGCTATTGGCGCGGCTGGCATGCGGAGCAGATGTCTTCCTTCGCGCGCATCCTGGTCGTCGCCGATATTTTCGATGCGCTCCGCGCCAAGCGGCCTTACCGGGATTCGCTTCCCCTGGACAAAGTCTTCGCGATCATGCGCGCCGACGCTCCCAGGGCTCTGGATTTGCCCTGTCTCGAAGCGCTGATCGAGGCCAAGAGCGATTCGGATTACGGCCCCTGTCATCAACCCAGTGAGTCTGCGGTGCAAGAGGAAGTTCAATAAACTAAACGAGGGAGATCAGGAATGAAACTGTTCCGCAAATTCAGCTTCGCCCTGCTCATTTGTGCGTGCATCACCACCTCCGCGTTCGCGCAAAACTTTTACTGGAACGCCTCCAGCGCCCGCTCCGTCGCGCTGGGCGGCATCTACGTGCCGTCGTCCTCCGACGCACTGGACGCCTTGGCGACAAATCCCGCCGGGCTGACCGCTCTCAGCGGTCGCACGCTCGACCTCAACGTCACCACCGTGCTTCCCCGCGGCTCCTTCAGCGACTCCGTGAACAACAATGCCCATCTGGACGGGACTCCGGGCGTGGTGCCGTACGGTGCGTTCGGCGCGCCGGTTCGCCACTCGCGATTTAGCTGGGGCGTCGGCTTCATGCCCGATCTCATGTCGGTCGCCGATTGGCACTACGTCGACGCGCCGGGAGTTGCCGGCGCCACCTACGGGTTGCAGCAGCAGAAGTCGGCGATCCTGGCCGGGCGCGCTGTCGCCGGCTTGGGCATCCTAGTTTCGTCAAGGCTTTCGCTGGGAGTCAGCGTTGGCGCCGACTACAACTCGAACACACTCGTGGCGCCCTATATCTTCCAGAGCCAGCCGACGCTGGCAGGCCTGAAGACTCTGTTGAATCTGCACACCAGCGGCTACGGTTTGAACGGAAGCGTCGGCGCGCTGGTTCGCCCCACGCGAAAGGTGGAGCTGGGATTTGCCTGGAAGTCCAGCACCGTCATCGTGAGCCATGGCGGCGCCTCCGGAGACGCTTACGCGCAATTCGCGGCGCTCGGCCTCAGTGGTGTTCCGTCCAGCTTCCAGTATTTCGCGCAGGTGCGCAACGTCCTCCCGCAGTCGGTGCTTGCCAGCGTTTCCTGGCACGTGGATCCGCGCTGGCTCCTGGCCTTCCAGACCGATTGGGTGAACTGGGGGAACGCCTTCGTCAACCTGCCCGTCACCCTGACCAATGGCACCAATCCCGCGATCAATGGACTCGTCGGTTCGTCAACGCTCGTGGACGGCGTCCCGCTGAATTGGAAAGATCAGTACTCGTTCCACGTGGGAGCCGAGCGCGTGTTGACCGAAAGGGCCTCGGCGCGATTCGGCTATGCCTATGGGAATAACCCCGTTCCCAGCTCCACGCTCACGCCCATGACCGCGGCGATCATGTCCAATCAGATCTCCGCCGGACTCGTTTACCGCCTCGGGCGCTCCCGCCTCGAAGGCGCGTACGTCATCGATCCCACCGCGCAATCGCACGTGCAGCAGAGCGGCCTGCTTTCGGGCGAGTACAACAACAGCACCGTCCGCGTGGGAACGCAATCGCTGACGCTGGGCTACGCACTTCAGTTCTGAGCCTCGCACTAAGCCTCGCGGCCCGTTGTCTTCAGGCGCCCTGTCCCCGGCTTGGCCGGGGACAGGGCTTTTTTGTTCGTCAGTTCTCGCGCGAGCGACACAGACCCTTCAGCCGCGCCGTTCAGGTCTCCCGAGAAAAGAGCCTCGAGCCCCTGTCTCGGATTCCTTAGGGGGGTCGGAGCTTCAGCTCCGACATCAACCGGTCCCCCGCAGGGGCTTTAACCCCTGAGGGACTTGGGCAATTTCGCCCACCGCGGCAAGGGCCGGGCAACATGCGCCCACCCATCCGCCGGTTGAGCATTAAAGTCCCGCAGGGACGACACAACGTAGCCCACCGCGGGAGCGGTGGGAAAGCATCACGAGAATAAAGGCGAAGCCCCGGAGGGGCGACGCAGCGCGGCCGAACCATCGCCCTCAATTCGGCGAAGGCTCCTCCACATGATCGATCACGAGGACATCGACGGGGCCTTTTGTCGATTCCAATCTCAGGCCAAGCTGCTCCTGGATCGCCGTAAAGATCGAAGGGGCCGAAGAATCAGGCGAGCGCGTGTTGGCAGGTGGTTGGCTGCCGTCGGGGCCATTAGGCACCGTCGTTAGGTTCTCCGGCGTCCAGTGCAACGTGAAATCGTAGGTGTCCTTGAGGCCGGTCTGGTCCAAAACCATACGACCGCCAAGTTCCGGTTGCCGAGAGAGCACCTCTGCTAAGGGACCGACACGCATTCCAACGCCAGTGATTTGACCCGCTTTCACGCCGAGCAAGGGTCCCTTTTGCGGTGCGGATCCCGGAGGATTACTGCCCGGGGGACCAAGTGGCGTGACTGTGGATTGGGTGAGCCTCGGACCGCTCTTCGCGACAACCAGCACATAAACGGGGAGTTCTCTCGTCGCGTGGCTCACGTTGAGACGGAATCGATCCTCAAGCAGAGACTGCACCATCGATCTGATCTGATCGAGTGCTTGGTCGTAAGTAAGTTTCTTTAATCCTTTGACAATCGAGTCCTCTTCCTTCGCGTCTATATCGAATCTATCAGAATTAATCCAGCTCGGTCCTCCCGAGACCTGATCATCTCTTAGCGAAAAACCGCTCTGTTTGCCGTTGTACGCAAATTTGATCAGCTCTTTCGTCGTCACGTTTGTTGCGGTGAACCTGCCCGCAGGAATCCCAAGATGCCCCCCAGGGTCCTGAGAACGATTCGGTCTAACGGAGGCAACCTCGAACGCTGGCTTGTCGCCTGTCGACGATTGAGCTGTTGGTGCTTGTGCCCGATCTAGCCCGCCGGCGGCAAACGCCACGCAGGTGATCGCACAAGCGGCGGCAACACACGCCATCCGCGTGCGCGAAATCCGCGGCGCCGGACCGACTTCGATGATTTGCCGGATTCGCTGCGTCAGACAACCACCAGGCATGGCCACGCCCACGACGTTCACCCGGGCGCCTGAACGCATGACGGCGCGAGCCATTTCCACGAGGGTTTCGGCATACTCGCGGGCATCGTATCCGCGCGCCAGCACGGCGCTGTCGCAAGCCTCTTCGGCCAGCGACGAAAGCTCGCCTTCGAGCCACCATGCGGCAGGGTGGAACCAGAAGACTGCGCGGTTCAGCAGCGCCAGCCATTGCACCAAGGGATCGCGGCGCCGAGCGTGCTCGCGCTCGTGCGTCAGGACGGCGTTCAGTTGCGCCTGCGGCCATTGCCGCCAGTCGTGCGGCAAAATCACCGTGGGATAGAGCCACCCAACGGTCACTGGCGCAGCGCAGAAAGCGCCGGTATGCATGCCATCGCGGAGCGTAGCCTGCTGAATCAGTCTGTGCGCTTCTGATGTGCCGATTGCCAGTCGCGCCAGGAGCAATAAAAACCCCAACAGATAAATCCCCAGCAAGACCTCCTGGCCTCCCGATAGGAGAGGCCGCGTAGGTTCAGGGATTTTCACGCCGGCGCCACCCGGCTGCGCGTCAGCGGCGGGAAGCATATCCGTTGGACCTATGGCCTCAATTGCAGTTCTTTCCGTCGAGGGCGGTAGCACGCGCACCGGCGCCTTCGGTCCCCACGCGGTCCACGCGGGAAGGAGCAGCATCAACAGAACCACCGCGGTCCAGACGCGATGCTTCACCCCCGCAGCCTTCACGCGCATGGCGTACAGAACGATCGCCGTGCCCGTAACCATCAAAGCCGCCCGGATTGCGCACTCCAGAAATAGGCGTGTCATTTTATTTGCCTCCTGGTCGCCGGTTGCGGACGAATTTCTCCAGTCGGTCCATTTCACTCTTACTGAATACCTTGGCCTCCACCATGCCGCTCACCAATTCCTCCACCGACCCCTGGCAAAAGCGGTCGATGATCTGCCGCACGGCGCGGGCCGCCAGGCTGCGCGCCGGTTCCACGGCGCGATAGACGTAAGCGCGCCCGTCGGACTCATGCGTCAGATAGCCCTTCTGCTCCAGCCGGCGCAGCAAGGTGCGCGTGGTTGTTTCCTTGAGCTTGCGCTTGCGCGAAACGATCTGATGGACCGCCTCGACCGTGCATGGCGCCGTGTCCCACACGGCTCGCATCACTTCGTTTTCCAGGTCGGTAAGCGGAGACCGCACTCGGGCCGCAGATCCCGTACGCTGTGTCATGGTACGTTACGTACCACTACGTGCGATTGCGGTCAAGAACTATTTTTTCGCGGCGTCATCCGCAACGGTCTTTTGGGGCCCACTTCGCTTGACTCCCGTGCTAAAATATTACGTGAACAGCAAAAATTTCTTCCCTTCTGGCCTCTTCTTTCCTCGTTTCCTAACTCCCATGGAATCAAATATTTGCCCGACCTTACAGGAGAACTCCCATGGAATCAAATTGTTACAAAAAACATAGGGGTGGGGGTCAATCTGCCATGACGAAAGTCCCCGCCGCGGCCGCTCCGACCTCCGCGCTCTGCGAGCACATCAGTCCTCGCGGCTACCGTTGCAGCATGCCTCCGATGGCTGGCTCCAGCATTTGCTCCTATCACGCTCGCCGCGCCGAATCAGCGTCCGCCGAAGCCCTTGCCGCTGAAGCGACCGCCGCCGACCTTCTCGCCTCCGTCAACAATTTCACCTCCGCCGAAGCGGTGAACCTCTTCCTCGGCAACCTGGTCAAGCAGGTCGTCCGCAAGCGCATCGCCCGCCGCGACGCCGTCACCCTCGCCTACCTCTGCCAGTTGCTTCTCAACAGCCTTTCCGCCATGAACCGGGACGCGCACCATGCCCCAGCGCCGCCGCCCCCGCGGATCATCTGGGATATGCCCTGCCCCGACCGCGAAAAGATTCCCTACGCCGCCGATGACCCACAATTCAAAAGTGGGCTGCCCGAAAATGCTTCCACGTGACGTTTGCCTTCGCGCCAGGGATAATGTCCTGCCGCGCTTCACGAGGAGGAGTTAGCCATGCCCAAGACCAAAACTAATACCAGAACTCGTGCCCAAACCCACACAAAGCCAGACCGCGTTCAAGTCCTCGTCGGCACGCGAAAGGGCGCTTTCGTCTTCACCAGTGATCTGCGGCGCCGCTCCTGGAAACTCGATGGGCCGCATTTCGCCGGGCAAAGCATCTACCATTTCGTCCAGGATCCTCGCGGCGATGGCCGCACGTTTTTCGCCGCCGTCAGCAACGGCTGGTTCGGCAGCGACGTTCATCGCAGCAACGACGCCGGCCGCACCTGGAAGCCCACCACCGGCGGCCTGCGTTTCGCCGCCGATACCGGGCTCTCGATGAAAGTCGTCTGGCACCTGCGCCCCGGAAGGCCTTCCGAGCCCGGCGTTGTCTACGCCGGCGTCGATCCTGCCGCGCTTTTCAAAAGCGAAGACGGCGGCGAGACCTGGAGCGAAGTCCTGGGTCTCAATCGTCATTCCACGCGTCCCCGCTGGACTCCCGGCGCTGGCGGCATGATCGTTCACACGATTCTTCTCGATCCGAAAAATTCCCAGCGCATGTACGTCGCGATTTCCGCCGCCGGCGTGTTTCGCAGCGATGACGGCGGCGCCTCCTGGAACCCGTACAACAAAAACACCCGCGCCGATTTCCTGCCCGACAAATTCCCGGAGCTGGGCCAGTGCGTCCACAAGGTCGTTATGGCGCCGGACAAGCCGGATCGCCTCTATCAACAGAATCATTGCGGCGTCTACCGCACCGAAAGCGCGGGAGACGCTTGGAAGGATATTTCGCGCGGGCTGCCCTCGCGCTTTGGATTTCCCATCGCGATTCATCCGCGCGATCCTGACAACGTCTGGGTGATTCCGATGGTTGGGGCGGAAATGCGCGCCTGCCCGAACGCTGAAATGGCCGTTTACAGCTCGACCGACGCCGGCCGCCGCTGGCGGAAACAGACGAAAGGCTTGCCCTCGCGCAAGGCGTATCTGCTGGTCTTGCGCGAAGCCTTTGCCGCCGATGCGGGCGATCCCGCCGGCCTCTATTTCGGCACCGAAACCGGCCAGTTGTTCGGCTCCCGGGACGAGGGCCGCCAGTGGCAGTTGCTGGCCGATTTCCTGCCGCCCATTCTCTCGGTTGAGACGGCAATATCCTGAAGGAGGCCTCTGCGGCGCGCTTCCATGGCGGTCCTCGGGGCGGACCGTCACTCGCCAGCCGGGGTCTTGGGGGTGGTTAGGGGGGTGGCCGGGCAGCCGAATCGCTGTTTTTTAGCTTGCGCGCCGCAATTGCGAGT
>Ga0210394_10001937_pt1 | contig 30505 bp, 28 predicted proteins | sample IncBWC12MmetaG_FD_160121 | JGI IMG/M metagenome (GOLD analysis project Ga0210394, IMG submission 160121) | Forest soil microbial communities from Barre Woods Harvard Forest LTER site, Petersham, Massachusetts, United States - Inc-BW-C-12-M | ecosystem: Environmental > Terrestrial > Soil >... | reverse complement strand
CAGCGATCCAGATATTGCCGTCACCGTCGACCGCGACAGCGCTGGTCGAACCCATGTGGCGAGCTGCCGGCAGCCTGAAGAAACCGTCGATCCGGTGGTAGGGATTGGGCAACGATGCGGATTGCGTGTCGGGTGCGCCATCGGATTGCGCGAACACCCAAGCGCATAACAATCCGGTGAAGGCAATTCCCGTCCGCGCCAGCGACGGCCAGAACGCGCTACTCATGCGCCGGCAGCGAGTAGCAGAGGTACTCGCCAGAGTAGTTGCCGCCGCTGACGGCGACGATGATGTACTGCTTGCCATTGCGCATGAAGGTCATCGGCGAGCCGCTTTGCTGCGCCGGCATCCATACCGCGCCGACTTCCTTGCCCGTGACCTGGTCGTAGGCGCGCAGCATGGCGCCGCGCGGGTGCTCCGAAGTCGTGGTGACCATGCCATCGCCCGCGATGACCAGGCTCTTGGTAACCAGCGTTCCGATGTTGAATCCGGTCTGCCCGGTGCGCGGGATAGTCATCCCTTTCAATGCCGCGTTGTTGCGAACGTAATCCGGAGTCTCTCCGTGCGGAACCTGCCACTTGATCTCACCGGTATTCAGGTCGATTGCGCTGATGGTGCTGTAGGGTGGTTTGATGATCGATAGTCCGTTTACGGTCAGCGGCTTGAAACCTTCATCGCCGTCAGCGCCCGCCGCGGGTGGCTTCCAGGTAGCCAGCGGCGCGTCCGCACCCTGATTGGTGCCGGCAGCATTGATCATGGTGGGCTTCTTCCCTGCGACGCCGACTACATAGGGAATATCGGACAGCTCGGGAGGCGGTGGGACCAGCCCGATGGATTCAAAACACGAATTGCACGCATAGACATAGACAGTGTGGTTTTCGGGATTGAACGAACCACCGGGCCAGTTTGTACCGCCATTGGCCGGTCCCAGCATCAACGTGCCAAGTGGGCCCGGTTTCTCGCTCACAGTCGGTGGCGTGAAAATTGGGCCGATCTTGTAGTTCTTCACCAGGTCCAGTGCCTGCTGGTGCATCTCGGGCGTGAAATCGATCAACACATCGGGAGTCACCCCGGTGCGAGCGTAGGCCACGGGTTTGGTCGGAAAGGGCTGAGTGGGCGCGTACCATTCGCCGGGTACGTCACCCTTTGGCACGGGGCGTTCGACGATCGGCCAAACGGGTTTGCCGGTGATTCGGTCGAATACGAACAGGTACCCCTGCTTGGTCGGCTCAGCGACGGCCTTGATCGCCTTGCCGGCGACATTGATGTCGATCAACAGCGGGGCTGACGACAGGTCGTAGTCCCAGACTTCGTGATGAATGGTCTGGAAGTACCATTTCATCTTGCCGGTCTTGAGATCGACGGCCACCAGACTGTTGCCATAAAGACCGGCGCCCGGGCGCGGGCCGCCATAAAAGTCCGAAGTCGGTGATTCAACCGGCAGATAGGCCAGCCCTGCTTCAGGGTCCGCGGTGATTTCCGTCCAAACACCGGTATTCCCCGTGTACTCGGCAGATCCCTTGAGCCAGGTCTCGTACCCCGGCTCACCCTTTTGCGGAATGGTGTGAAACTCCCAGACCTTGCGCCCGGTGCGCACGTCATAAGCTCGCGCCGAACCTTTATTGTTGCGATAGCTCACGGGTGTGAAACCTTCGCGAAATGCCGATCCGATCAGAATCACGTCGCCGGCGACGGTAGGCGCAGCCTGCCAGCCGATTTCGCCCGTGGTCAGATCGGGCGAGATCTTCTGATCGTCATCCTGCTTCATATCCACCGCACCGTTGTCGCCAAACGAGGCGACGCGCTGTCCGGTCCTGGCATCGAGCGCGATCAAGAAGTAGCCCGGAGTCACATACAGGATTCGCGCGTCGGTACCGTCACTCCAATACGACAGGCCACGGCCGGACAGCTGTCTGGGTGCCGCGGCTCCGCGCGCGCCCTCATGTTCGCCATGCACCCAGAGCAGTTCGCCGGTCAGGGCATCGAGCGCGATAACTCCGCGTCGCGAGCCGGCGGTTGCGTATACGACGCCGCCGACTTCGAGCGGCGTGCCCTCGAGCTTGAATTCAGGGCGATTGCCGATGTGGTCGGTCTTGAACCGCCAGATGATCTCGAGGTTGTTGAAGTTGGACGCGTTGATCTGGTCCAGCGGCTTGTACTTGCTGCCATCCCAGTTGCCCATATAGGTGGGCCAATCCACATTTTGCGAATCTGTCTGCGCAGCGGCCATCGATGCCGCAAACAGCAGCGCCACCGGAACTGTATGTCGCAGCATGCCAACTCCCCCTTGTGTCCGCTCTTGGGCGGATCTTCCAAGTGATTGTTCTCGAGCAACCCTGTATGTTACTACAGGCGTTCGAGTGTCGCTTGGTCGAATTCAGACCCGCAGCATTGCTCGAGCGCGTCGAGGAAAAGCCGATTGTCGGTGGTGGTGCGCGCGAACAGCGTCATCGAGGATCTGAACTTCAGATCGTCCGGGTAGCCGAGGATCTGCCGCAGAGAGCGGCCTTCGACCTGCATGACCAACCGGATGCATTCCCTGAGTCTCGGTCCAAGCACTGGATGCCGCAGGTAGGCCGCTGCCTCCGCCTCGGAGGAAATGGCGAAGATCTGTGCGTTACGACTGCTGCCGAGCCCGTGAATCTGCGGGAAGATGAACCATATCCAATGACTGCGCTTGCAGCCCTGACGGAGCTCCGCCAGCACCTGCTCGATGATCCCCTCCTGCGCCTCGACAAATCGCTGTAGATCGAATGGGTCGTTGGTTATCATTTCATTCGCTCGCCGGGGTGTTTAGAGGTCCGCGGGCAGGAAGGCTTCATGATGCCCGTACCCGACCCGCCAACGCTGCACGACCTGTCGGAGGACGACATCGTGTCCAACGACCTGGCACCGCCGGCATCGCCGCTGGCAGCGACCGGCATCGTGTTCCACGGCCTGGAGCATTCCGAGCCGATTGCGATCCGCGAGTGGAGGGGCAAACGCGAGCCTCAAGCATTGCCGGCGGTCAAAGGCAAATCCTGATGCTCGCCGCATAGCATGCTCGAGTTCACACCGTCGGTGTCGCATCTGCTGCAGCCGATCGCGCTGACCACGTTCTATTCCCGCTACTACGAGCGCGAACCATTGGTGATCAATCGCGACAATCCACTCTACTACGGTGATCTGCTGGCCCTCGACACGCTCGATGAAATCATCACCACGACCGCACTGACAGGCGAAGAGGTCGTAATCGTCGACGAATCCCGGCATATCTCCTCCGACGACTATGTACGGGAGGACGATCGGGTCGATGCCGTGCAGGTGCAGCGGCTCTTTGGCGAGGGCGCGACCATATCGCTGCGTCAGTTGCAGAACAAAGTGCCGTCGCTGGCGCGGCTGTGCCGCAGCGCGGAGCAGCAATTCAGCTGTGGCTGTCAGGCGAACGTCTATTTCACTCCAGCGCGAGCGCAAGGTTTCACCACACACCACGATACCCATGACGTATTCATCCTGCAGCTCCTGGGGTCGAAGCGCTGGCGCACGTATACGTCGGCCGTGCCGCTGCCGTTGCCGGGACAGCGGTATTCCTGGAAAACGCCGCCATCGCCTCCGGAACTGGAATTCACCTTGCGGCAGGGGGATCTCTTTTACTGCCCGCGGGGGATTCCGCACGATGCCCGTTCCACCGACGAGGCATCCGTCCATATCAGTCTCGGCGCTCTCGTGAGCACGTGGGCCGAACTGCTGCTGGAGACCATTGCCGACGTGGCATTGAGAGATCCGGCATTCCGCGCGAGTTTACCTCCCGGATATGCGACCGGCGAAGTCCCACCAGCGCTCTTGGAAAACACTCTGAAGGATTTGTTGACGCGGATAGAGCGTCAGGCGCGGCCGCGGCATGTGCTTGGTTCGATGGCCGAGCGTTTTGTCGCCGAGCACTCCGCCCTGATACCGGGGCAGCATGCGACGCTGCGTGCCGCCGCGACCTTGACGCTGCGCAACCGCGTCGGTGGCCGGCCGGGACTGATTTACCGGATCACCGAGCAGCACAACCGCGTCACGCTGCTGTGTAACGCTCGGCGCATGCTATTGCCGGCGATCACGGCGCCGGCACTGAAGTTTGCGCTCGATACGCCGTCGTTCCGGGTCGAGCAATTGCCCGGATCGCTTACGGATTCGGGCAAAGTCGTTTTCATCAAGCGTCTGATGAAGGAAGGCGCGGTCGTGGCACTGGCTGATTGAGAGGATTTTCACACTTGGACGATCAACTCATTACTCCGCTGCTGGTCAGTGTCCTGATCGGCTGGTCGATCTACCGTCGTGCACGACGCAACATCGGACGTCAGCCCGTGCGGTTGGTGAAGCTGTGGATCCGCGTCGGCGTGTTCGCTTTGATTGGTGCCGCCGCGCTGGCGGCATTTATCCTGAACACGACGCTACTGGCAGCGCTGGCCGGTGGTATCGTCGGTGGCGTCATTCTCGCCTTCATCGGTTTGCGCCACACGAAGTTCGAAGCGACCGCTCAGGGACATTTCTACACCCCACACACCTACATCGGTTTGATCGTCATCGCGCTCTTTGCTGCGCGCATCGCATTTCGGTTCATGGCGATCTATCTTGCGCCACGTCCGGCAGCGCCGCCCGTCAATCCATTCCAATATCAGAGAAGTCCGTTGACTTTGACAATCTTCGGCGTATTGATTGGCTATTACATCGTGTTCAATCTCGGAATCCTGCGAAGCAGCCGCAATAGCCCGCCGGCCGTGCCCGAAGTACTGGTCGATAAATCCTGACACATCTAAAGTTGGCCATTGCAGGATCGGAAGCTAAAGCGGCATCGACCCGATATCGCATCCGCAAACCCCGTTATCTCTGCGTACACTAAGCCCCAGTATGTCTGTCCCCTATCTGTACGCGGCAGCGGGTCTGTTGGTCGGCGCCATGGTGGGCCTTACCGGGGTCGGTGGCGGCTCGCTCATGACGCCGATCCTGATGCTGCTGTTTGGTCAGTCTCCCGCAGTGGCTGTCGGCACCGACCTCGTGTTCTCCGCGACCACGAAGCTTGCCGCGACCGCATCGTTCGGCTACAGCCGGCGGGTCGACTGGCGGATCGTCGGGCGGCTGGCGGCCGGCAGTCTACCCGGTGCGGGCGCCGCGATTCTTTGGTTCTGGCTCACGCGCCGTACCCCGGACGTCGTAGATCACTTCATTCCGCGATGTCTCGCCGTGATGCTCAGCGTGACAGCCGTGGGGCTGCTGCTGCAGACGCCATTGCAGCGTCTGGCCATCCGAACCAATGCGGTGTGGTTGCCGCGTGCCGAGCGCTTCAAAGTGCCGCTGACGGCCGCCGCCGGACTCCTGGTCGGAGTCGGAGTGACCCTGACTTCGGTCGGTGCCGGTGCACTCGGTACAGTCGCGCTCTTTTGCCTGTACCCGCGACGCCTGACCCCTGACCGTCTGGTCGCGACCGACATTGCTCACGCGCTACCGGTCACCATGATTGCTGCCATTGGCCACGCGGCGCTCGGACACATCAATCTGCCCGTTCTCGCCTGGCTGCTGCTTGGATCGATTCCGGGCGTGCTGATCGCCTCGCGGCTCACGATCCGGCTGCCGGCGTCGCTCATTCGCGTGCTGATGGCGATCATGCTCGTGATCGCAAGCGAACGCATGCTCGCTCGCTAGGCCAGCGGCTCTCCTCTGGATTTTTGCTATTCGGGCAAATCATACTGATCGCCTGGACCACAGGCGCAGTATGCAGATTCACCCAACTGCCTTGATACAAGACGGTGCGCGACTCGGTGTCGATTGCGTCATTCACGCTCATGCGCTGATCAGTCGGTATTGCGAACTCGGCGATCGGGTCACGGTGCATCCTTTCGCAGTCGTCGGCGGCGATCCACAGGATCTGAGCTTCGACGCCGCAACATCTTCCGCGGTGCGGATCGGCGCGGGGACGGTCATTCGCGAACACGTGACGATCAGCCGCGCCACCAAGGCCGGCACAGCCACGGAAATCGGGGCCGATTGTTTTCTGATGGCAGCCTGCCACATCGCGCACGACTGTCGCATAGGCGACCGCGTCATCATTGCGAACGCCGTACTGCTGGCCGGGCACGTCCAGATTGGCGAACGTGCCTTCTTGGGGGGAGGGGCGGTGATTCATCAGTTCTGCCGCATCGGCGAGGGCGTCATGATTGGCGGCGGAGCGCGGATTTCGCGCGATATTGCACCGTTCACGCTGGCCACGGAACGCAATGCGCTGATCGGACTGAATGTCGTGGGTCTTCGGCGCCGCGGTTTGAGGGGCGAGGCGCTCGATGAGCTCAAACGCGCCTATCGCGCGCTCGACACACCGGTGGGCAACCTGCGCGAGATCGCAGCATCGAGCTTGCGAACGGGCGGATATGGCAGCGCCGAAGCGCGCGCGTTCCTCGAATTCTTCCGGGGCGGGCGACGGGGCTTCGCGCGCTCGCGGCGAGACTCCTCCGAGGAAGTAAACGACGAATAGACGTGCTTCGACCGGTTCAGCAGGCGCAATCGATTCGCAGCGAATCGATATCAGTATCGGATGCGCGCGCCTCGGCGCGCATCTCGACCGTTTCGGCGCCGATCTGCTGCAGCACTTCCGGCAGGCGATCGAAGTCGCGCAGCTTGTCGAGAAAATAGCGCGCGCCCAGCGCGGCAGCGGCCCGTCGGTACTCTCCCAGATCATGATTCGTGAGCACGATGGCAATGACATTGCCCACTTCGCCGCTGTTTATGGCGCGCAGCACGCCAAATCCAGTGCCGCCGCGCAGGTGCAAATCCAGGAGAACCACATCGACTGTGCGATGTTTCAACACTGCTAGAGCCGCGGTTTCGCTGTCCACCGTGCCCAATAGCTGCGCTCCTGAGACAGTCAGTATTGACTCACGCAAGCGATCGGCAAGTAATTGCGAATCTTCGACCAGCAGCACCGACAATTTTCGCACGTTCATGCGGATTTCTACACTCCATGCGGCCGATCCGGTTGGGTCGATGCGTCATCCCCGAAGTTCGACCTTTGCACAGTAAAGACGGTTACCCAGTCTCGAGCAATCGGCGCCGACCTACAAAATGTTCGCGGCGGCTTGCCACGTCGCCAATTGGAGACGCTCCCTTGACTGACTGGTATCAGCGCAGCGCACACCTCCGCGTTGACGAAACAGGCACTTGGGATTTTTGCGGCCCGCTGCCTGTGGTACTCGCGTGTGACTTGAATTGCTACACTGTCCTACAGACGTACACGGTGAATTCTCTACGCTAGCTGCACAGATTACCGAAGGGGCTGCCATGAAACTGTTTGCGCGAATTTTCATTGCGACGACCATGCTGGTGTGCCTGCCGATTGGGGCGGCGCAGGCGACCACGTTCCCGGAGGCCATCTCCATTTTTAGAAGCGCCGGGGCAAGTGCCGGGTTCTTCTCCAAAAGCTATGCCTATGCCGTTTTTCCGAGCGTGGGCTCTGGTGCATTGGCGGTGGGCGGGGCGTATGGCAAGGGTCGCGTCTATGTTCATGGCCACTATGTCGGGGATACCAAGATGGGCCAATTGAGTCTCGGCTTTCAGGCGGGAGGCAAGGCTTACAGCGAGATCATCTTCCTTGAGGACAAGCGTGCGCTCGACGAATTCGAGTCTGGCAGCTTCGCCTTTGGCGCTGACGCGAGCGTAGTCGCCATTACGGCTGGCGCGAACGCCGATGCAGCGACCAACGGCGCCAGCGCCGGGGCCAGTGCCGGGGAGCGAGACGCCAATACGCGCGGTAATTATCACAATGGGATGGCGGTGTTCACGGTTGCCAAGGGTGGACTCATGTACGCGGCGGCCATAGCCGGCCAGAAATTCTCTTACGAGCCTCGAGGCGCGGATTAGCGGCGCAAATTCAGACAGTGGCGCGGACGTCTTCACGCCAGGGCGTGTAAAGTCTGTTGCCCGTGAAGATTGCCACCTTCAATGTCAATAGCATCAATGCCCGTCTTGCAGCACTGCTGCGCTGGCTTGCCGACCGTGCGCCCGATGTCGTCTGCCTGCAGGAGCTGAAGACACCGCAGGAGAAATTTCCGCTTGGCCCGATCAGAGACGCCGGCTACGGGGTCATCTGGCATGGGCAGAAAAGCTGGAACGGTGTTGCGATACTGGCGCGCGGGGTTGAACCGCTTGAAAGCCGTCGAGCCCTGCCTGGCGACCCGGAAGACGTTCACAGTCGCTATATCGAAGCCACCGCCAATGGGGTGACGATCGGAAACCTGTATCTGCCCAACGGTAATCCTGCGCCGGGCCCGAAATTCGACTACAAACTGCGCTGGATCGAGCGCCTGATCGGCCACGCCGCCGTGTTGCTGGCAACGGGACAACCGGCCGTATTGGCTGGCGACTACAACATCATTCCGACAGATCTCGACGTTTATAAGCCGGAGCGCTGGGTCGACGACGCGCTGTTTCGACCCGAGGTCCGCGAGGCCTTCCGTCGCCTGCTGGCGCAGGGCTGGACCGATGCCTTGCGATCGGCGCATCCGGACGAGACGATCTATACGTTTTGGGATTACTTCAGGAATGCGTATGGCAGAAACGCCGGTCTTCGCATCGATCATCTTCTATTGAGCCCAGCGGTCGCCTCCCGCCTGCGAGCCGCCGGTGTGGATCGGGACGTCCGTGGCTGGGAGAGGGCCAGTGATCACGCGCCGACGTGGGTCGAGCTGAACGATCAATAACAGATCCAGGCGCAGCTTGATTACCGAATGATTACAGAACGAAAAATCTGAAACCTCTCAATTTCTTCCGGGGTCTTACAACCGGGACGCAGTGAGGGAGTTCCGGCCGAGCCGGCCGCAAAATCCAAATGATTTGCGCGGCCAAAAGATCCCCTTCAAGGTCACTATCCTAGGAAAAGTGCTGATGAATCAATCAGTTGTACCGGAAGGTCCGCGGTTGGGCGGCCCGATATCACGCTGGCGCGCATTTGCCGGCATCGGCGTCGCGCTGATTCTGGCTTTAGGCGTGGGGGGATGGCTGTTGACGCGCCCCCACTTGGCTTCGGCCGCACAGAACAAGGACGCTACCAACTTGCCTCCACTGGTGACGGTGGTTATTCCGTCGCTCGGCAAGGTCAATGCGACGGTGTCGCTGACCGGTCTAATCAGCGCTCGCAACGACATGCCCATCGGGAACGAAGGGGATGCGGGTCGCGTTGCCGAAGTGCTGGTCGAAGCCGGCGATCGCGTCCGCCAGGGACAGGTGCTGGCGCGATTGAATCCGATCGCGGCCGAGTCGCTGGTTCACAGCGCCGAGGCATCGCTCGATGAGGTCAAGGCCAATGCCGCGGTGGCGCAGGCGGAATGGGCCCGCGCGCAGCGCGGCGCGGATTTGTTCTCGATGGAAGAGAACGAACGGCGACGCACCAGCGCCGCGACGGCGCAGGCCAAGGTCAAAGCCGCCGAGGCGCAGCTGGCCGATGCGCGCAACAAGCTCGCGCACACCACGATTCTGGCTCCGACCGACGGTATCGTGCTCACTCGCACCGCCGAAGTGGGACAGATCGCCGTGCCCGGTTCGACGGTTCTGTTCCGGCTGGCGCGCAACGGCCAGATCGAAATGCGCGGTCAGGTCGCCGAGCAGGACGTTCCGAGGCTCAAGGTCGGCGAGGAGGCTGAGGTGCGCCTTGAAGGAGTTGCACACTCCTTCACCGGAACGATCTGGCAGATCGGCGCCATCATCGATCCGACCACGCGTCAGGGTACGGTGCGCATTGCATTGTCGGCGGAGGATCAGGACCTGCGTCCAGGCGCATTTGCGCGCGCCGATGTTCATGTCGGCAGCAGCACCGGGGTCATTCTTCCGCAAACGGCCGTACTCGGTGACGAACAGGGTACCTACGTGCTGATCGTCGGCCCCGACAGCAAGCTCGAGCGTCGCAAAGTCCAGGTGGCGGGCGCTCGCTCCGAAGGTCTGCTGATCAGCGACGGTCTCGCGGGTAGCGAGCGAGTGGTCGCCATCGCCGGGGCATTTCTGCGAATCGGTGAGGCAGTATCGGTCGCGGGTCTTGCCGAGACGCCGCCTCCGAAGCCCACAGCTGCGATGGCCGGTGCGCAGAGCACGGTGAACGTGCAATGAAACGCATTTCGGCCTGGGCCATCACGCACCCGGTATTTCCGCTGGTGTTGTTCGCGGTGCTGACGGTATTCGGCATCGTCGCGTTCGTTCGCCTGCCGATTACGCTCAATCCCGACATCTCCGCGCCCTTCGTGCAGGTCACGATCAGCGAGCCCGGTGCAGCGCCGGCTGAAATCGAGACGCAGATCCTGCAAAAGGTCGAGGGCGGCGTCGCCAATGTCGGCAACGTCAAGAACATCACGTCGTGGGCGACCGAGGGTGTCGCGCAAACGATCATCGAGTTCCAGATCGGCACGCCGGTCGACCGCGCCACGAGCGACGTGCGCGATGCGGTGGCCCGGGTGCGCGCCGAATTGCCGCAAGGGATTCAGGAGCCGCAGGTACGGCGCATGGACGTCGATGGCGGCCCGATCGTCTATTACGCGATCAGCACCACCGGCATGAGCGAGGAGCAGCTGTCCTGGTTCGTGGACGACACGATCACCAAGCGGCTGCTGGCCGTATCCGGCGTGGCGCAGGTGACGCGTTCCGGCGGCGTGAGTCGCGAAATCCGTGTCGATCTCGATCCCGCGCGCATGGAGTCGTATGGCATCACGGCCGGCGAAGTAAACCAGCAGTTGCGCCAAGTCAATATGGACGCCGCCGGCGGCCGCGCGCAGGTGGGTGGCTCCGAACAGTCGATCCGCGTTCTGGGTGGCGCGCGCAGCGCGTTTCAACTGGGAGACGTGCGCCTGACGATGCCGGACGGGCGCGTGGCGCGTCTGAGCGAGATTGCCGACGTGCGCGATGGCACGGAAGAGGTGCGCAGCATTTCGCGTCTCAACGGTCGGCCGGCCACGACCTTCGGCGTGTTCAAGGCCAAGGGCGCCTCCGACGTCACAACCCTGCATCGCATCGAGAGCGAGCTCGATAAGGTCAGGACCGAGACGCCCAACATCACACTCAAGCAGGTATTTACCACGGTCGATTTCACGCAGCAGTCGTACCGTTCATCGATCGAAGCATTGCTCGAAGGCGCGCTGCTGGCGGTCGTGATCGTGTTCGTGTTCCTGCGCGACTGGCGCGCAACCGCGATCTCCGCGCTGGCGATTCCGCTGGCGGCGTTGCCGACCTTCGCGTTCATGCAGTGGCTTGGGTTCACACTGAACCAGATGACCCTGCTGGCGCTGTCGCTGATCACCGGTGTGCTGGTTGACGATGCGATTGTCGAGGTCGAGAACATCACGCGGCACATGAAAATGGGCAAGACGGCCTATCAGGCGGCGATGGATGCCGCCGATGAGATCGGGCTGGCCGTGGTCGCGTGCTCGGCATGCATCATCGCGGTGTTCCTGCCGGTCAGCTTCCTCGGTGGTCTCGTCGGTCAGTTCTTCATCCAGTTCGGCTTCACTGTGGCCGTGGCGGTCTTCATGTCGCTACTGGTTGCGCGGCTCATCAGTCCACTGCTCGCGGCCTATACGCTCAAGCCGCATGCGGGACTTCGCGGTGCCGATGGTCCCATCATGGACTGGTATCTGCGCGCTCTGCGCTGGTCGGTGCAGAATCGCATCAAGACGCTGCTGAGCGGCCTGCTGATATTCGTGCTGTCCGTGGGCGGTCTGGCGCTGATCCCGAAGACTTTCACGCCCGATGCTGACTTTTCCTCCTCAACGCTCGCGATTGAATTACCGCCCGGCGTGCTGCTGTCGCAGACGGCGGCCGCATCGGCCCAGGCCTACCAGATTCTGCGGCGCCATTCCGAGGTCGCCAATGTCGTAGAGTCGATCGGCGAGGACGAGGATGGCGAGGTGCGCGGGGGCAATCTGTATATCCAGCTGGTGCCGCCGTCGGAGCGCAAGCTGTCGCAAAAGCAGTTTGAAGCAGAGGTCATCAAGGAGCTCCGTTCGATTCCGGATGCGCGCGTGACCTTCCAGAGCCAGTCCGATGGCGGTCGGGACCTGACGCTCTATGTGGTGGGCAGCAATCCGGAGCTGGTCGAGCACACCGCGCGCGAAGCGATCGAGCAGATGCGCACGCTGAAAGAGTTGCGCGATCCACGCATCAATGGCGATATGGCACGCCCCGAGCTGCTGGTGCGTCCACATCTGGACGAGGCCGCCTCGCTCGGTGTGACCGTGGCCAACATCAGCGAAACCGTGCGTCTGGCCACGCTCGGCGATCTGCCGCAGAACAACGCCAAGTTTTCGCTGCCCGACCGTCAGATTCCGATCCGGGTCAGCCTGATCGAGTCGGCGCGCAGCAACCTGGCGACCATCGAGAATCTGCCAGTGCGCACTGCCAGCGGTGCGACCGTGCCGCTGAAGGCCGTGGCCGACATCAGCTTCGGCCAAGGTCCTTCCAAGTTGCGTCGCTACAATCAGCAGCGCCGAATATCGCTCGAGGCGGATCTCAACAATGCCCAGCTTGGCACGGCGCTCGAGAAAATCCGGGCGCTGCCGATCTACAAGCACTTGCCGACCGGCGTGCAGATCGTCGAAATAGGGACCGCTCAATACATGCAGGAGCTGTTTACGAGCTTCATTCTCGCGATGGTTGCGGGCATCATGCTGGTGTTCGCGGTGCTGGTGCTGCTGTTCGCGCGTGTGTTCCAGCCCATCACGATCCTGTCCGCGCTACCGCTCTCGATCGGCGGCGCCGTGCTGGCGCTCGTGGTGACCCACAGTCCGTTCTCGCTCTCGACAGTGCTGGGCATTCTCATGCTCATGGGTATCGTAGCCAAGAACTCCATCCTGCTGGTGGAATTCGCCATCGAGGAAATGCGCGCCGGCAAGGATCGGCTGACCGCGCTGCTCGAGGCCGGACACAAGCGGGCGCGCCCGATCGTCATGACGTCCGTCGCGATGATAGCCGGCATGTTGCCAGTGGCCGTCGGCGTGGCGGGCGGTGCCGCATTCCAAAGCCAGATGGCAATCGCCGTGATTGGCGGCCTCGTGACGTCGACCGGGTTGACGCTGGTCATGGTGCCCGCGGCATTTACCTGGATTGACGATTTCGAGCGCTGGCTCGGTCGCAAAATAGGTAACCGCCTGGTCAATACGGATAGGACGGCGAACCCAACGCCACCGGCCGCGCCCGCGATGACGACGACCGGAGTCGCAACATGAGGCGTGCAAATCTCGTCAGCTTCACCGCCGCAGTGGCGGCGTCGCTCGCCGTGGCAGCCTGTGCGGTTGGGCCGAACTTCAAGGCGCCGGCTCCGCCGAAGACCGAAGGGTATACCGCGGAACCCTTGCCAGAGCGGACTGAGTCTACCGCGGTCACTGGCGGCGAGGCGCAGCGCTTTGAATTCGGCCGTGATCTTCCGGGGCAATGGTGGAATCTCTTTGGGTCGGCGCAACTGGATGCGCTGGTCGAGCGGGCAATGGCCAATTACCCCGACATCGCGGCCCAGCAGGCAGCGCTGCGCGAAGCACGCGACAACGTCCGCGCCCAGCAGGGCGTTTTCGCGCCACATGTCCAGGCGGTGTTCAACCAGGAGCGCGCCAAGATCAGCGGCGCATCGATCGCTCCAGGTTTCCCCGGCTATGTGACCAACCTTTATCAGGCTAATGTCAATGTCTCGTACACGCTGGACGTGTTTGGCGGTGAGCGGCGTCAGCTCGAGGGTCTTCAGGCACAGGTCGCGAATCAGAATTTCGTGCTCGAGGCGAGCTATCTGACTCTGACGACCAATGTGGCCGCGACCGCCGTCCAATTGGCCTCTGCGCGCGAGCAGATCCTGGCCACGCATGAGATCATCGCAGTCGAGGAAAAGGAACTGGGCATCATTCAGCGGCAGTTCGATCTCGGGACTCACACGCACGCTGACGTGTTGCAGCAGCAATCGAATCTGGCGTCGGTCCGCGCCACATTGCCGGGATTGGAGCAGCATCTGGCGATCTCGGAGCATCAGCTGGCAGTCCTGAGCGGCCAGTTTCCGCATGACGCCGCACCGGTCGAGCTGACTCTGTCCGATCTGAAGTTGCCCGAGAATCTGCCGGTCAGTCTGCCCTCGGCGCTCGTGGCGCAACGCCCCGATGTCCGCCAGCAGCAGGCGCAGTTGCAGCAGGCCAGCGCTGCAATTGGCGTGGCGACCGCCAATATGCTGCCGCAAGTGAGCTTGAGCGCCTCAGCCGGGGATGAGTCACTGCTCTTTTCAAGCCTTTTCAAGGGTGGTTCGGGCGTCTGGGATGTCGCTAGCAGTCTGTCCGCGCCGATATTTCAAGGCGGAACGCTGCGTGCCAGGCGGCGTGCGGCGATCGATGCCTACGATCAGGCCGCCGCACAGTATCGGCTTACGGTGCTGAATGCATTTCAGAACGTGGCCGATACATTGACGGCACTCCATCATGACGCCGAGTCGCTCAGCGCCGAATCCGATGCCCTGAGCGCGGCCAAGGCCAGCCTGGATCTGATTCAGCGGCAATACGACGCCGGTGCCGTCAACTATGTCTCGCTGCTGACGGCGCAACAGCTGTATCAGCAGTCGCGAATCGATTTCGTGCGCGCGGTCGCAAGCCGCTATACCGACACGATCACGCTGTTTCAGGCGCTCGGGGGCGGTTGGTGGAATCGCAGCGATAACGGTTCGTTTCGAGCCGCCTTACTGCCGGCGGATCGTTAGCGCGGCGATCAGACCACTGGCGAGTGCGAGACCCGCGGCCACGAACATTACGAGCCGATAAGCTGACAGCAATGCGGTATCCGGGATCGAGGCTACACCGGTGTCGCCAAAAGCGAGGCCGAGTGCGGCCACGGCGATGAGACCACCGGCGCGCGCCGCAGTATTGTTGATTCCGGAAGCAATGCCACCCATATTCCTGGGAGCGGAGTCGAACACCGCCATCGTCAGCGGGGCGACGGCAATCGTCATGCCGATTCCGCTTACGACCAGTCCAGGAAGAACGCCGCTCCAGAAGTTACTGTCGTAGGCCTCGAGCCCGAGCAGTGCAAATCCGCCAGCGGTGATGCATGAACCTGTCGTCAGGGGTGGTCCCGCGCCGAACCGCGAGCCGAGCCCACCCGCAAAGCGGGAGCCAGCACCCATGATGATCGAGAATGGCAGAAATGCAGCGCCAGCCGCCGCCGCGCTGTAACCCCTGGTTCTGATCAGCACGAAAGGCAGCAGAAACAGCGCACCGGTCAGCGCAGCATAGAGCAACACGGTCAGGGCGTTGGCACCGGCGAATTTGCGATCGCGGAACAGTGAGAGCGGCATCATGGGTGCCTCGGCACGTCGTTCGACGGCGCAGAAACACCCGACGGCGACCGCCGCCGCGGCAAGCGCACTCATTCCCACGGCCCGCTCTCCCTTACCGAACGAGATGAGGCTGTAGCAAATGAATCCCAGGCTCAGCACGGCCAATAGCGCACCGGCGAAATCGAGCGGCTTGTTGCTATCCGTGCCTCGATCGTCCGGTGTCCTCAGGATGAAAAGCACGGCAAGGGCTGCAATCGGCAGATTGACGAAGAAGATGGCGCGCCAGCTGATCGAGTCGACGAGCCAGCCGCCGAGGGGTGGACCGAATGCGGTCGTGAGCGCGGCGGACCCCGCCCAGGTGCCGATCGCACGTCCGCGCGCCTCACCCGAAAAGGCCGATCCGATGATCGCAAGACTCGCCGGCACCAGCAGTGCGGCGGCGAGACCTTGCGCGAGGCGAGCGGCAATCAACCAGTCCACCGTGGCAGCGACAGCGCACATCAGTGAGGCGCCGGCGAAGGAAAAAAGCCCCGTGAGAAAAATGCGCCTGCGCCCGAATCTGTCTCCGCCGGCGCCACCGAGCAGGATGAAGCTCGCAAGGGTCAGCATGTAACCGTTGACGATCCACTGCACGGTGGCCAGTGAAGTATGGAAGTCTCGTTGCATCGCAGGTAGCGCGACATTGACGACGGAGCTGTCGATGAAGCTCAGACTCGAGCCGAGAATGGTGGCGGGTAGCACCCAGCGCGTCTGCGCGGCAGGCGAAGCCGCAACGCCGTCGGGTGACGAGTTCACTTCAGTCGTCTCGCCAGGCAGTCGATCCGGTCCGGTCATGGCTTGCGATTATCCACCGACTGTCACCACGTTTTGAAGTAAGCTGGCTGGCGAGAAGGCACATGCAATCCGCACTAACTCCCTTTCACATTGCGGTCCAAGTCAGGAGTATCGACGAAGCCAGGCACTTCTATAAGAGTGTCCTGGGTTGCACTGAGGGCCGCAGTACCGCCGAGTGGGTCGACTTCAATCTCTACGGCCACCAGTTTGTCTGTCACCTGAATCCCGCTCTGGGCAGTAATGGCAGGATTTCATCACACTACAATCCGGTCGACGGGCACGGCGTACCGGTGCCGCATTGTGGCGTCGTGCTGGAAATGAGCGAGTGGGGCCGCCTCGCGGAACGATTACGTGGTCATGGAGTCGAATTTGTGATTGAGCCCTACATCCGGTTCGCAGGCGAGCCGGGTGAGCAGGCGACGATGTTCCTGCTCGATCCATCGGGCAACGCGCTGGAGTTCAAGTCGTTCCGAAATATCGCCACGCAACTATTCGCAACAGGATAGCCCGCATGAGCAGTCACGGACGTCTGGTCGGCATTGCACTCAGTCTGATCGCATCGATGGCGGTAGCCTCTGACGATCAGGGCGTCGCGGTGACCATTTACAACGACAACCTGGCACTGGTGCAGGAACATCGCACCATTGACGTGGCAGGCGGACGGCAACGCATCGAATTCGAGAACGTATCGGCGCAGATTCGCCCCGAGACCGTATCGCTTGCCGCCGCCGATATCACCATCGTCGAGCAGAATTTCGATTTCGATCTGCTGACGCCGGCCAAGCTCATGGAGAAAGCGGTCGGTCAAGAGATCACGCTGGTCCGTGTCACGCCGGGTACCGGAGCGGAGACGCGCGAGAAGGCGCTGGTGCTTGCCACCAACGGCGGCGTGGTGCTCAAGATTGGCGATCGCATCGAAGTGCTGCGGGATGATGGCCTGCCGGTACGCGTCATCTTCGACAAAGTGCCGGATAATCTCCGGGCCCGCCCCACGCTATCGGTGACCATCGACGGCACGCGCCGTGGCGCCCGCCCCGCCACCTTAAGCTACCTGACACCTGGGCTCGGCTGGCGTGCGGACTATGTGGCGCTTTTCAACGAGGCCGACTCGAAAATAGACGTACAGGGCTGGGTTACTCTGACGAACTCGAGTGGCACCACGTTTGCCGATGCGAGGACGCTGCTCGTGGCCGGATCCCCGAGCCTCAATGAATCTGGCAATGGTTTCCCTCAACGCCCGAGACGGGCCACGCTGGTGCAGGCCGGTACCGAGAGCGGCAACCGCGAGCGACTCGGCGACTTCTACCTCTACCCGCTGACAGAGCACACAACGATTGCAAACCTGCAGACTAAGCAGGTCAGTTTTCTCGATGTGCATGGTGTGGCCGCCACCCATGGGTACGAGTTTCGCAATGCGTGGCTTGGCTCCGCCGATACCCCACAAAGCGCCAAGACGGTATATCGCTTTTCGACCGGCTCTCACGCGGGTTTGGGCGATCAGTTGCCTGCGGGGACCTTGCGCTTCTATCTGCGCGATAAGCGCGGCGAACCGCAATTCATCGGCGAGAGCCGCATCGACCATACGCCGATGGGATCCACGCTTGCGCTCGCGACCGGAGATGCGTTCGACGTGAAGGTACGGGCCACCGTCGTAAAGCGCACCTCCCATGGGCCATTCGACTGGCAGACCGATATGCGCTACACGCTGACCAACGCGATGCCGGCCTCGGTGACCGTTGCGCTGCTGCAGGCCGGTCTCTGGGGGGATGCAAGTATCAAGGTCGAAAGCCAGAAGAGCACCCGACGCAGCGCCGACGTCGCGGAGTGGACCGTGGTCGTGCCTGCCAATGGTACCTCCGAGGTTACCGCGACATTTGAAACCCGCTATTAGCACGCCGCGCATGTCACCGCTGCTCCGGCTGGGATTGCTCGTGGCAACGGGGTATTCACCGTTGACTGCATTCGCGGGGGATGTGGTGTCGGGACAGGCGACCGATCTGTCGGTAACGGTCTATCGCGCCCCTGGCCGCTCGTCCGGCGCTCTTTCACTGGATTCGCTCAATGGCTTCGCATTGGTCAGCGAGACACGATCGGTATCGTTACCGCCAGGCGAAAGCCGGATCCACTTCGAAGGAGTCGCCGACGGGATCGAGTCGGCCAGCGCCCTGCTGACCGGATTGCCCACGGATGTTCTGGAGAAAAATCGCGACGCGCGGCTGCTCAGCCCGTCGGAACTGGTATCGGCAACCGTCGGCAAGAGTGTCGTGCTCGTGCGCACCGACCCGAAGAACGGTCATGCATCGCGCATCACGGGGACGATCCGCTCCGACGCAGGCGATGGGGTCGTCTTCGAGAGCGCGGAGGGCATCGAGGTTCTTCGCTGCTCGGGTTTGCCCGAAACTTTCAGCTTCAGCGGCCGCACGGGCCTGACTTCGACACCGACTCTTTCAACACTGATCCGGAGTCCGGCGGCGATTACGGTCAGCGTGACGATATCTTACCTGGCCCATGGCTTCGACTGGGCAGCCAACTACGTGGCGTCGCTGTCGCCCGATGGCACGCACATGGATATAGGCGCGTGGGTGACCTTGGCCAACAGCAACGGCACGAGTTTCAACGCTGCGCGCACGCAGGTCGTGGCAGGACGACTCAATCGCGACTCCGGTGCAGTCGAGCCGCTGTCGATCGGCGCACCGATTCTAGCGCAATGCTGGCCGTATGGGACGACCAGCGATCTGCCAATCGTGTCGCGATATGCCCTGCTGCAGGAAGCAGCAATGGATGCGGCCGCCCCGGCCGCGCCGATGATGAGCCTCGCCACTGCGCGTGCGAAGCTGGTGGAGGAAGAGCAGCTGGGCGACCTGAAACTCTACCGGGTGCCGGAGCGCACCACAGTCAGCAGCCGGCAGATGAAGCAGGTGCGGCTTCTCGATCAGGCGGCAGTGCCGGTGGAGCTTCTTTACGCCGCCGATATTCCGGTGAATCAGACCGTTCAGGAGTTCGCGGCGCGCAGAATCCTCCGCTCGAAAAACGACACCGCCCATCAACTCGGTATACCGCTGCCCTCAGGTCAGGTGGCCGTGTTCGAGCGCCGCGGCGACACTGAGCTGTTGTTGAGTGAATCGCCGTTGCAGGACACTGCGGTCGGCGAGGAATTCGAGATTGGCGCAGGCAGCAGCCCGGATGTCCAGGTCGGAGAGGTGCTGGAGCGCACGAGCATTCCCCCAGGATCCGAGAAGGATCTGCCGTTACTGCCCGGAATCATGCATCTACGCGCGGCAGATATTGATGACGTGGATCGTATCGAAATTCACAATGCGCGTGCCAGTCCAATCAATATCGAACTGCGACCGCGCATGTCAGACGCAACGAAGGTGATTGCCGCCGATCATCCAGTCACGATGCGTTACGACAAGCCCGTGTTCGCGCTGACGGTCGCCGCCGGCGGTACCGCAACCATCCGATTCCGTACCGAGCACACGAGTCTGCGCGTGGTGCCGCACTGACGCGGCTTGTCGCCAGCGATGGCAGAGAAAGCGGCAATCGTCGTCATGGGGGCGTCGGGCTCCGGCAAGAGCACTGTCGGAGTGCTACTGGCGACGGCACTGGAACTGCGCTTTGTCGACGCGGATACCCTGCACCCCGAGAGCAATCGAATGAAAATGGCGGCAGGCTTTCCTCTGACCGACGCGGATCGTGCGCCCTGGCTCGATGCGGTTGCGGCCGTTCTGGCAGCAGGCGGCGTGGTCGTTGCCTGCTCCGCACTGCGGCGGCGCTACCGCGATCGATTACGACTTGCGGCACCGGATCTGCAGCTCGTCTGTTTGCAGGGCAGCGCCGTTTTACTCGCCGAGCGCCTCGCTGCTCGTCGACATGATTTCATGCCCGCGGAATTGCTCGAATCCCAGCTGACGACGCTCGAGCCGCCGCAAGCCGACGAACGAGCCATTGTGGTGAACATTACCAAGTTGCCGGCGGAAATTGTGCGGCTGGTCGCGGATCGATTGCAGCATGGAGATCGACGTGATCGATAACAGTCAGCTGATTCTGGTTCCAGCCCGACGCGGCCTGGCGATACGCGCTGCCGCGGGAGCGCTCGTCAAGGTGTTCAACACCCACGGCAAGCAGGTCGTCGATACCTGGGCCCTGAATGCCGCCGATTTGAACGAGCGCATGTCCATGGAGCACACCCGGGCATTCCTCAAGAAGCTCAATCCGAATCGCGGTGATGCGCTTGTCACCAACCACCGGCGACCCATTCTGTCGATCGAAGAAGACACCACGCCCGGGGTTCACGATACGCTGATCGCCGCCTGCGACCGCTATCGTTACCAGCAGCTCGGAGTGAGCGGCTACCATGACAATTGTGCGGACAACTTCGCGGCGGCGCTGCGCGAGCTGAAGTTGCAGCCGGTCGCGATACCGAGTCCGTTGAACCTCTTCATGAATATACCGGTCGGCGCAGATGGTCGCGTTGAGTTTCGCGCACCGCTCAGCGAGCCGGGTCAATACGTCAGCCTGCGTGTGCATATGGATGCCGTGCTCGTATTCTCGGCATGCCCGCAGGATCTGCTACCGGTCAACGGTGAGCGGATGACGCCGACGGAAGTGCATCTGGGCATCGCGTAGCGCTCGGGCGTCAGTCGGCGTCGCCTGCACCCACGGCGATCCAGGCAATATCCGAGCTTTTGACCGACTCGAACTTGAACGACTTGGCCGCCGCAGCCATGCGCGTAAGGGCCTGCGCCAACGGCATTGGCGGCTTGGTATCGCCTCTCTTGATCTTGTGAAAGCGCACCGGATTGATGCGCGCCACTACATAGCTGCGCAGATAGGGCGATTTGAAGCCGCGTGCCTGCAGGCTGTCGATGATTTTCTTAACGTGTGCGTCGATTTCGCGCAGCCGCGCGGCGAAGTTCTCGCGTTCACGCAGACTTGCCGCGAGCGAATGCTCGCTGAAACGGTCCACCTTCTTGAGAAAGGCACTGTAGGCCCCGCCTGCGAAGCGCCCAGCGCGCTCGTAGGCTATGCCGAGCGTCAGCAATTCGGGCGAGTCGAATTCCGTGGCGAATTGAGATTCACGAGCCGCTGCATGCCGCTTCACCAGGCTGCGCGCCATGCGGATGACCTCAAGGCTTCGATCGCGCAGGTTGTGGGCCTTCTCGGTGTTGAGCGCGAGGATGCGGTAGGCAAGATTTTCGTCCGGAGAGACCAGTGCGGTGATCTGGCGCAGCCCGAGGATCTTGGCGGCGGCGAGCCGGTGACGTCCGTTCGGAGTCCAGAGTTGGCCGGTCTCGCCACGCACGACGATCAGCGGGTCGAGAAACGAGGCCGTCTCATCGATCTTGGAGGCCAGTTTTTTGACGTGGGTGGGCGAAAGATCGCGCTGAAATGGGGTGGGCTGTATTGCCTTGATCGGCACCGATGCCAGCACGAGCGCGCGAGCGCCGAGCGGATCGCGATAGGCGCCGATGGGTGCGCCGCCGGCCTCACGGATGAGGCTGGCCAGGTCAGCGACTTCCGGACTGTCGAGCGAGATGGCAACCTCGGCTGCATTGAGGCCGCGACTCTGCTCGCGCGGTGCCAGTTTGCCGCGGCCGCGCTTACCCACGGCGCGGTCGCGAGTGGTGGATTTCTTACGCGCGGTCATCTAATCGACATGTTGGTTGATGCCATGACGCTTGGCAACCGAGCAGCCGGGTTAAACGCAGCGCGACCGTCGTGCTGCGCCAGATCGGGCGGTACGGTTGCGGCCGGCAACTGCGCGGACGGGGTCGAATTCGTGCGGCAGACTCTCTCATGCTGACAATCCGGGCTGCCACCCCCGCCGATGCCGGCGCCCTTTGGTTGATACTCGGGCCGGTGATGATCTATCGATCCTTGCGACCGGGATGCGCGAGTTCAGCCGTGTCAATCGTGCCAGTCGCGCGACAGCCGGTTTGCGGCGATGAGGAACAGTAGCGCGGCCAGAACATAGAATCCCGTGCCGGACAGGATGGCGAAGCGCAGTGATTCATTGCCGTAGTGAGCGGCAAAGTGATCGGATAGCCGACCGATCATCAACGTGCCGAGACCCAGACCGATCAGGTTGTTGATGAACAAGAACGACGCGGAAGCGAAGGCGCGCTGGCTGGCCGGTACCAGGTGTTGAATGGCGCAGATGGTCGGTCCAAGCCATACCAGTGCAAGCGCCGTCGGCACCAGGAAAACAGGCAAAGTCCAGACGTTCGGCGGCGCCAACACGCCCAGCGCGTAGAACGGAACGCAAAGCACGAAGGCCGCGGCCGGGACCAGCGCGTAAGCCGAGCGGCGACGGCTGCCGAGACGATCGGTGAGCCATCCCCCCATCCAGATGCCAATCATCCCGCCCACCAACGTCAACGCGCTCAGGTACCACGACACCTGCGGCAGCGTGAAGTGATAGCTGCGCACGAAGAACGACGGCAACCAGAAGAACATGCCATAGCCCATCACCGAGCTCATCGCGCCACCCAGGGAAAGGCTCCAGAACGACACCTTTCCGAACAGAGCCCCGACAGCTGCGCCGCCTGCCGGCACGACCGCCGCCTGGGTGCGGGTATCGAGTCCGCCACGCGCAGGCTCGCGCACGGCGTAGCCGAAGATGGGTGCCAGCACGACACCCAGTGCACCGACAACCAGGAACGCAATGCGCCAATTGACGCTCGAAGCGATCAGTCCACCGAATAGCAGCCCGGCGGCGCTGCCGATCGGAATCCCGAAAGAATAGATTGCCAGTGCGCGCGCGCGCCTCGCCGACGGGAAATAATCACTGATCAGCGAGTACGCCGGCGCCACACCGCCTGCCTCGCCAACCCCGACGCCCAGACGTGCGATGAAGAGCTGACCGAAGCCATGCGTGAGAGCGGTGGCGGCGGAGAAGGCGCTCCACAGGCCGAGCGACACGGCGATGATCCAAACGCGGTTGAATCGGTCCGCAAGCCAACCGATCGGCACCCCGAGCGCGGTGTAGAAGATTGCGAAGGCGGTTCCGCCCAAGAGTCCCAGCTCCGTATCGGTGAGATGCAGTTCCGCCTTGATCGGCGGTACCAGGATTCCGAGGATGATTCGATCGACGAAATTCAGCGTATAGACTGCCAGCAGCATGCCAAGCGCGTAGCGCGCATAGTCTTGAGTCTGCTTGTGTGTCTGCACGGCGAACCCCTAGCGTTCGCCGGTCGTGCGGGCCCTGCGCGCGAGCGCGAGCAGCCCCGCTGAGACGTAGGGACCGAGCCGGGCCTTGAGTGCCGCAACATCACTCGAGCGGCACAATCCATCCGAGAGCGCATCCAGACGGCCGGTCTCCGCCAGCGACAGCGTCAGAGCTCCGGTCAGAAAGTTGTACCCCCAGTAGATATCTTCGTGCGCAGCGTCGGGCAGGGATTCCATGACCGCCTGAATGAATTCGCGCACGGTTCGGTCGAAGGTATTGCCCATGAGCTTGCGGCCCCACTCCGGCGAATTGTTGACGTAAGCGAGCAGCGAGAAATAGCTGTGCCAACCGGGGCCGGCGTGCGCCAGGCGATCGAGGATCGGATCGAGAAACGCTCCAATGACCGCCTCGGTGGCGGGAGGGCGTGCCCCAGCGTTCAGTCGCACCTCAGTGAGGCGCCGTAACCGCTCTTCGTTGAGTACCCGGCCACGCCGATCGAGCACCGCAGCGAGCAATTTCTTCTTGCTCCCAAAGTGGTAGTTGACCAACGCCAGGTCGACGCCGGCGGCGCCGGTGATATCGCGCAGCGACGTGCCGTGGAAGCCCCTGCGAGCAAAGAGCTTCTCCGCGGCATCCATCAGCTTGTCTTTCGTGGTGCGCTTGGGACGTGCCATTGAATTTTGGAATATTTTCGGCCCACTCCATTCTAGCGTGGCGTGTTGCATCGCGCAGTGCTCCTCCCGGCAATCTGTCAAATCATGGCCCTCGCAATGGCGGCGGCCAGGGCGGCCGCGGCGTCGCCCGGGTCCGGCATTGATATTGAACGATCGTTGCAATATATTTCAACGGTCGTTGAAGAAATTTAATATAAGGGGATCCGACCATGACTCGCAGGTTCCATGCCCGGTGGCTGCTCAGTGGTGTCGCTGTCGCTGTCGCTGTCGCCGCCGGCGCCGCCGGCGCCGCCGTTGCCGCTGCCGCCGAAACCGACGTCTCCTCCATTGCCCCGACCGCCGAGGCGGATACCGGTACCCTGCAGGAGGTCGTGGTGACGGCCCGGCGCCGCGCCGAGGACCTGCAAAACGTCCCGCTGACCGTCAGCGCGATCACCGCCAGCGCTATCGAGGCCCAGAACGTCACGAGTCTCGAAGACCTCAACAGCTTCGTGCCGAACATGAAGATCGCCAATGACCGTGCCACCAGCAGCACGATCAATGTCTATATCCGCGGCGTTGGCCAAAGCGATCCGCTGTGGGGATTCGAGCCCGGGGTCGGTGTCTATATCGACGACGTCTACCTGGCGCGGCCGCAGGGCGCGCTGCTCGATGTGCTCGATGTGGATCGGCTCGAGGTCTTGAGCGGGCCACAGGGCACGCTATACGGCAAGAACACCATCGCCGGGGCCATCAAGTATGTCACCCGCGATATCGCGGGTCCCGCGACGCTGATGGCGTCGGCGACCGGTGGCAATTATGGCGAGCACGACTTCAAGCTCAGTGGCTCGCTGCCGCTGATCGCCGACCACGTGTACTTCGGAGTCTCACTCGGGGACCTGCAACATGGCGGCTATGGCGAGGTCGTCGCGCAGCCCGGGGTGCCCCCAAGTGCCTACAATTCCATCGGCCAGTCGGTATCGAACAAGGACATTCTTGTAGGTCGAGCCAATCTCACGTTCACTTGGGGCGAGAGCTCGAAGCTGCGTCTGGTTGCCGACGATATCCTCGACAATTCGAATGTCTCCGGCGGCCAGCGGCTCAATAATTACCTGGCGCCGCAGCTCAGCAACCCGTTCGACATGTACGACGACATGCCGGTCAACAAGGATTTTTTCCACCGTAGTGGCTATTCGGCTACCTACACGCAAAGTCTGACGAGCCAGCTCGATCTCAAGCTGGTCGGCGCCTACTACGAGGGTCACGGGCAGCAGTTCATCAACTTCAGCGAGCTGGACGAAAACCTGTTCGAAGTGCCTGGCGGGTATCACGATCAGCAGGCCTCCTACGAAGGACAACTAACCTTCACCAACGAGCTCGTCAAGGCCGTGGGCGGCGTGTTTTACATGGACAGCACTTCCTGCGGTAATTACAACGCCTCGCTCGGTGTTTTGGCTGCCGTGGACGATATCTATCTCACATCAATCGTCAAAGGGTGCGTGCTCACCAAGAGCACGGCGGTCTATGGCGATACCGCCTGGAAGCTCACCGATCGGCTCAACTTCGACGCCGGCCTGCGCTGGAACCAGGACCAGAAGACGGCCAACGTCTATCAAGCGCAATACGCCAGCCTGGCGCCGAATCAGCTGTATCCGAACGAACAGTTCTTCGATCCGGCGTCGCCGCCGGCTGGTTTCTTTCTGTTCCCGACGCCGACTGCGGGCATTCTGACGGACTACAATAAGCAGCGATCATTCGTCAATTTTTCTCCACGCGTCGGTCTCGACTTTCACCTGACGGATCACTTGATGACCTATGTCACCTACAGCAAGGGCTTCAAGAGCGGCGGCTTTGACATGCGCGGCAACGCCAGCGTCTATCCGCAGACGCAGAACGGCTATAACTCGGAAACGGCCAATAATTACGAGGCAGGCTTCAAGTCGACGTTGCTCGACGACACGCTGATGCTGAACATCGCCGTGTTCTATGATCCCTACACCGATGCGCAGGTCGGCGTGCAGCAGTTCGTGGTCGCCGGCGGGATACCGCAGAACGTGACGGCCGTGCTCAATGCAGGGAAACAGATCAACAAGGGCGCAGAGCTGCAGTCGGTATGGCGCGCCACGCGTGCACTCACAATCGGAATCAACACCGGCTACCTGGATTCCTACTACGAGGACTACCTGATCGGCTGCACCGCGCTTACGCCCGGTTGCAGCACGAGCGCTCCGCCCATCAATGTCGCGGACGCTAATCGTCCCATCAATGCTCCTACATGGACCGCATCCGGCAACGCCAGTTATGACTGGGAGCTGCCGTTCGGGTCGATGCTGGCGCGCGCGGGCTATGACTGGCGCAGCTTCACCAAGGTGGCGAATACCACTGCCAGCGTTACCGATCAGCCCGGATATGGGCTCATCAATGCCGGGCTTGCAATTACGACCACGAACAAGGCCTGGCGCGTGTCGTTCGACGGCAAGAACCTCGGCAACAAGTACTATCGCGTTGCGGGCTACGATTTCGGCAACCCGCCGATCTCCGCTGCCAATGCGATCGGTGGCGTCAGCCAGATCGGCTTCTATGGGCCGCCGCGTACCTATGCAGCGACGGTCGCGTATCATTTCTGAGCCGGATGCGGCTCGGCGTGCCGAAGTTGCGATGACCGCATTTCGAACGAGCGTCGTGGCGACCGATCATTTCTACGCGAGTGCCGACGGGCTGCGGCTGTACTGTCGCTATTACGCGGCGCGCGGCACTGGCGGAGTGCCAGTGCTCTGCCTGCCCGGTCTGACGCGCAACAGCCGCGATTTTGCGGACCTGGCGATGCATCTGAGTGCTGCCAACGACGTATTGGCTGCCGATCTTCGCGGCCGCGGCCGTTCGGCCTGGGACCCCGATTCGAATCATTACAATCTCATGGTCTATGTACAGGACGCGTGGGCGCTGCTCGATTCCCTTCGGCTGCGGCGCGCGCTCGTGATCGGCACGTCACTCGGAGCGCTCCTGGCAATGGTCATGGCGGGCACGAGGCCGGACCGCATCACCGGAATCGTGCTCAACGATGCCGGGCCGGAGCTCGATCCGGTCGGCGTGCGACGCATCGCGGGGTATGCGGGCAAGTTGCCGCCCGTCGTTACCTGGGCCGAGGCCGCCGCGCAGGCCAAGAGCGTTTATGGAGCCGCCCTGCCCGGTCTGACCGACGCCGAATGGCTCGACTACGCCCAGCGCGGCTATCGCGAAAACGCCGCCGGTGTACCTGTGCCGGACATGGATCCGAAAATTGCCGACGCATTCAAGGCATCCGCAGCCGCACCCGCGGACATGTGGCCGCTGTATGCAAGGCTCGAAGACGTACCGATACTCGTGATCCGGGGAGCATTGTCGGATCTCTTGAGTCCAGGCACAGTGGCACGCATGGCGCGGGAGAAACCGCATCTGCAGCAGATCGAAATACCCAACCGCGGTCATACGCCGCTGCTCAACGAACCCGAGAGCGTGACGGCGATCGACGCCTTTATTGTGCGGCACGGGCGCAGTTGATCGATGAAGATGAGCCTCAAAGACAAGGTGGCCGTCGTGACCGGCGCGGCAAGCGGTATCGGCCGCGAGATCGCGCGCACATTCGCTCGCGCCGGGGCTAAGCTCGCGGTGGTCGATCTGGATGCCGCCGGCGCCGACGCGACGGCTCGTGAACTCGTTGGAGTCGGCGCGTCAGCGATCGCGCTGGCGATCGACGTGAGCAGCGAAGAGCAGGTCGATGCCGCAATGGCTCGAGTGGTCGAGGCGTTCGGGCGTATCGATATTCTGGTCAGCAACGCCGGCAACCAGGTGGTCGCGCCGATCGAGGAGTTCACGTTCGCCGATTGGAAGCGCGTGATCGCCGTCCACCTCGACGGCGCGTTTCTGACCACGCGCGCCGCGATCCGTCAGATGTACCGCCAAGGCGGCGGCAGCATCATCTACCTGGGGTCGGTGCACTCCAAGGAAGCTTCACTCCTCAAGGCGCCGTACGTGTCAGCCAAACACGGTCTCATGGGCCTGGCCAAGGTCGTGGCAAAGGAAGGCGCCCGGCACGGGGTGCGCGCGAACGTTATCTGTCCCGGCTTCGTGCACACACCGTTGGTCGACAAGCAGATACCAGAACAGGCCCGGGCCCTGGGAATCTCCGAAGACGCTGTCGTACGCGACGTGATGCTCAGGGAAACCGTCGATGGTGAGTTCACGACGACACAGGAAGTCGCGGATGCGGCGCTTTTTTTCGCATCTTTCGAATCGAATGCCCTGACGGGTCAGTCGCTGGTCGTCAGCCACGGCTGGTTCATGCAGTGAAGCCGATCCGGTGTGGTCGACGCAAAGTCACTCACTGGGACTTGGTGAGGCGAACGGCGGCCGACCAGCGAGTCTTGCCCGGTCGGCGCGGATTCGGCTCAGGAAACAGAGCGAACGGCCGCAGGGGCCAGGGCAGCCGGCGAACGCGTACCGCCGCGCGCAAGAGCCAATGAATGTCGAGCGCGCGCCAACCGATCGCCTCGAAGAACGCCACGCCACTCTCGGGCGCAAAGACCATCGGCGCATTGGTCAGATGAGAGCCCATGGAGCGGCGCATCAGATTCAGAAGACCCGGACTCGCCAAATCGAATACCCACCAGCGGACACCGGGCGGGCGCATCAGATCCTTGGCGAGCCCGACCACCACCGTCTCCTCGAGATACACCAGCAGACCTTCCGTGATCACGAGCGTCCTCGACGATCCGGCCGTGATCTCATCCAGCAAAGCCGCTCGGGCGGCGGCGTCCACCAGATCGGCCGAGCGGCGCGTCAGGCGGCACACCGGCTGCTCCGCATCCAGCAGACGCTGTTTCTCCTCGGTCATTGCCGGTAGATCAACCTCGACCCAGGCCAGCGTAGGCGGCAGCGCCATGCGGTACGGCCGGGCATCGAAGCCGGCGGCGAGATTGATGACACAGTCGCAGCCATCCGCTACGCACGCAAGGATAAGCGGTCAATGAGATAGGTTCGAACGATCAGCGGCCAGCCACTGCGAGCCTGCCGCGGCATCAGCTGCGCGATCGCCTGCCCGCGCTGGCCCGCGAGGCGCTCGGCGAAGGGATCTCGAAATAACGCATCCGGGCGCGCGGACTCCCAGGCGCGATAGGCGGCCACCCAGCGGGCGGTGTCCGAGACGTTCGATACCAGCGGGTCGTTCATGTACCGAGGATACACCCCAAGGTAAAGTGGCCGTGGTAACGTTGCCTATGCGAAGTCCTTCCTCCCGCCGCGCCAACGGCGGGAGTCGCAAAATGCGCAAGCGTCGCATCCGCATGCCGCGCTGGTGGCCCAATGCGCGCCTTCGAAGACGTTGGTGGCGAGCGTACCGGCGCACATCGACCATCACACAGACCGTCATTCTCTGCGTCGCATTTCTGATGCTGTGGCTGGCCGTGAACTGGATCTATCAGGTCATCCGCAAACCGTCCGAGCTGTTCTTTCCGGTCAGCGGGACTCTATATAAGAGCCCGTCCGAGACCTGGCAGGAATACGCGCCGCTCTTCGAACGGCACTCGACCAGCGTGATCACACCGCCACTGCTGGCCGCGATCGCGCAGGTGGAAGGATCTGGTAACCCGGTTGTACGGACCTACTGGCGCTGGTCCTGGACTCGCCAGCCGTTCGAGATGTACCGGCCCGCATCGAGTTCCGTCGGCATGTATCAGATGACCGACGGCACTTTCGCCGAGGCGCGGCACTACTGCATTCACGATCACAAGGTCGTCGAGGATGGCCCGTGGAACGATTGGCGTTCGTGCTGGTTCAATGCCCTGTACGCGCGCGTGGTGCCGGGCGATGCGGTGGAGCTCGCATCGGCGTACCTCGATCGCAGCGTCGTGACGATCCTCGAGCGGCATCGAATGAACTCGGCGACGCTCGCGCGCAAGCAGGAGCTCGCGACTTTGATTCATCTATGCGGGGCCGGTGCGGGCGATGAGTTTGCACGGCGAGGCCTGCGCTTGATCGAGGGGCAGCGTTGCGGCGACCAGGACGTCCACCGCTACCTGACACGCGTGCAGGCGATGAAGGACGAGTTCGAGCGGCTGATGGCGCGTGCTAGATGACCCGGGCGCGATCGCCCAAGTACGACTCGCAGGCCTGAGGCGACATCTCCACCGTGCATGAACCCATAACCGGATTGGACGCTGCATCTGCGTAGACACGCCCGCGCGATCGGGGCGGGGTGAATTGGTATCTGAATTCAAACTTCAAGACGCAGCTCGACTACGAGGTCACGCGCTACGTCGGTGGCGCGATCGCTGGCAACTGTCCCGCTGAGCGAGTACTGATCTCGCAGTTTGCGCTGATCTTCTGACGGTGGGGGCTCACTCGTTCGCGCTCCGCGCACTCCGGGCTGCAGGCGTAGAATGCCCTCGTCTTTGCGATACCTGAGGAGCGCGATGTCCCGCCCGCCGTTGCCGCCGTTCACTGCCGAGACTGCCGCGATCAAGGCCAGGAAGGCAGAGGACGCCTGGAATTCACGCGATCCGGTCGCGGTGTCGTTGGCA
>Ga0210394_10001936_pt1 | contig 30514 bp, 35 predicted proteins | sample IncBWC12MmetaG_FD_160121 | JGI IMG/M metagenome (GOLD analysis project Ga0210394, IMG submission 160121) | Forest soil microbial communities from Barre Woods Harvard Forest LTER site, Petersham, Massachusetts, United States - Inc-BW-C-12-M | ecosystem: Environmental > Terrestrial > Soil >... | reverse complement strand
AGGTTACATAAAGAAAATATTACTTGTCAGGTCTATGTGCGACCTACAACTGCGGAGTTAAACTGGAAGAAATGCGAGGTATTTAAAACAGCCTTGTATCAAGGATTAGTACATGCTCCAAATGATGAGGAAATCGACAGTTATACTTCGAAAGAAGAATTAAAGTTCTTACAGCAGGTTCAAACTAGTGGTAAATTCCCCCGCGTAGACAAACAAGACCTCGGCCCGGTACAAACCAAGGATATGGCAGATGCTGTAATCGATGTAGTATGGGCACTACTAGGTAATCTACAGATTCAGACTATGCGTGAGCGGTTATCTCAAGCATCAGTGGTCGGCGGCGCACCTGGAGGGTATGGTATGGGACAAAATAATTATCCAAATGGTGCCCCAATGCCTATGAACACTGATGGTAGCTATTATTATTCACAAGGTAATATAGAACGCTCCCGCGCCGAACGATCTGGCGGCAATCCGGCGCGAGGATCTATTGGTATGCGCAGGAACGGTGGCGGGAATCGAATAAATTCGCGCGGTAGACGCTAACACTATAATATTGATGATTACACCTTATAATCATTGATACACATGGCCGATTTCCCTACCTATGAATTTGAAGGCGATCAGATCGTAGCCAAGCATTCTGGTACCGTTGTTGCAAACGGTACAGATTTTGCCAAGGTTGCGGAGACTGCCGAAGAATACTTCAACACTCTCCGCGCTGAGAAGGCTAAAAAGTCTCGTAAGCAAGCGACCCATATTATTACCCCCAACGGTATGCAAGCCGAAATCTTAGGTCGTACTGCATCTCTTTGGGATGATGAAATTACCGTACGTTTTCAGAATGGCCAGATTCGCCACTTCAATGTATCCCACGGCGAGGGTGCTAATTTACGGTATGTCGCAGAAGTACCAGTAGCAGAGAATCGCGTACAAGACTTACAGAAGAAGGTTGATGCGATTTACACGCCACATAAGGAAGGGCTTATCGCTCGTCTAAATGAGCTTGAGGAAATCCGTCATACTGCTAAGACTTATATTCTTGAGAGTCAGTCGGCAGCGGAGCAAGATCAGCTTCATAAGATTGCGCTCTCGGCAGATCATGAGAAGTTAGAGGTTAAAGAAGCACTAGAGTATCTGACCTCGGTCGATGAAGCTTACGAAGTTCCTACCCGTCAGTATGTTGCCGTCGAGCAAGCAAGTCTTGGTAAGAGCGATTCGTGGCTAGAAGTAATAGCTAATGACATGGCTAATGAGTCGGCATCACAAGATTTTGACAAAATTATGCAAGAAGGTCCACGACTATTAGTAGCGGCGCTTGATGATGGCGCTATACAGGATGCCAGTATAGTCCGTGAGATTGCTCTAGGTGACGTCCAAGCTAAGACAGCCGGTTTTGTCGGCTCTGAGGTTGACGATTATCGTATACAGTATGTTGCTGCAACCGAAGTAGCTCGTCAGAAGGAAGCTTCTGGTCGTAAGCAAAACATGGCAAGAGAAGCTTCTGTCAAGGAAGCTTCAATGGAAAATGCCACCGACGAGGGGCTTTTCCTTTAAACAAGGAAAATGTTGTTTATGTACGACACTCCTTCATTATTTGAATCTTTAGAAGCAGATCAGACGCATCAGCGTGTAGCCTCACGTCGCGCTCTGGCACTAGCTGATACCCGCGTTGCCGACAAGATGGGGCAATTCCTGCGCGGTGCTAGAAATGAAGAAGAATTCCTAGCTCGTCTAGGACTTGTGCAAGAAGATTTTGATTGGTTAGTTCATAGCGCATCCGAAGAGGTTGGTTATGAACACCCAGAATACATTAAGAAAACTATTATTGCTTCTTATCATGTATCAGAGAAAGTTAATTTTGCAGAGACTCCCGCTGAAGAAGAGGAAGAGCAGGAGGCACAGAAGGAAGCCCATACCGCTGGTATGGAGCGTAGTGCTAATCCCGGTATGCCAAGTCCTACTACGGGACAGCCACAAACACAGCCACAGATTGCGCCATCGGTAACTCCGTTCACTGGGCCATCTGCTAATCCAGTCGAAGCTAATCCAGCAGCCATGCATAATCCGCAAGCGGCTAATCCACTAGGTGCTCCTGGTCAAGATCCTAATCAAATCGAGCAGGCAATGGACCCTATGATGCACCAACAACCACAATATACGGGTAGCTGGCGTGTCGTAGGTGAAAGCGGTAATACCGATCTTGGTGGTCCTGAGCCAAAGATAGATAAGGCTCATAAATTCCCCAAGAAGGATGTTCTTGGCGATGAGGACAAAGGGCGTTGGCCTACAAAGCAAAAGGATGTGACCAAGCCAATTGAGCGTAAGAACCGTTCAGAAGAAGGTCATGATCCTAAGGAAATTGGCGAGAAGACCACAGAGACTGTAGACCTGCCTGCCGCTAAGGGTGACGATTCGGGATTTGCCGATGGCGGTGTCACCAAACAAGATGGCCCCGGTACATGGCATGGTAACGGCGGACAAACTGATCCGGTTACTCACGAAAAGCAATCTTCACTACCTAGTAGATCCTACTGATATTCCATTTAATATGGTATAATTAGCTTATGGCTAAAAATATTTCAGATAAAGACACTTTCATCTCGGAGCTTCAAGCTGTCCGTGATCAAGTGCCGGGTTTGCCCTACAACCCTTATCGTGCGCTTTCTGCGTATGGCGATGGTATGCAAACCAACCAGATGCTTAAAGAAGCTGCATCTAAGGATATCGCTGGAATATCTGCAAGTCTAGGTCGTCCCGTCACGTCAGAGAATTATGACAAGGAGGCTATGAAGATTACGGCTCAGAATCAGGCCCTAACGAGTCTTATGGGAAAAAGCCGTAATCCTCGGGGTTCTTCCAGAACAGGTTCAGCCCGTAAGTCATCTCAGGACGAACGCTGGTTTCAGGGATTTAATCCTAAAACCTCAATGCTTGGTGGTGGCGGATCTGCCATGGGTGGTGATGTCTATAATGCTATCCCACGTTTCTATGATCCGTTAGAATATTGGGACTTATCAGGACTACCTTGGAATGTAGCTGATGAGGGCCATCGTCATAAGCTACATAAGTGGTTACGCCTGTATTATGCTACCCACTATCTGGTCCCTATTCTTATTGATATCTTCACTAGATTCCCACTAGTGGGAATGCATTTGGAATCATCAGACCCGGCCCTGACTGCTATTTATGAAGACTTATTTCTTAATCAATTAAAATACGAAGATTTCTTAGTCGCACTAGGTCGTGAATTCTGGCTTGTAGGTGAAGCCTTCCCATTAGGGTCATTTGATGAAGACCTTGGTGTATGGGAGCACGAAGAGTTAATTAACCCCGAGGATGTTGTAATTGATAACTTCCCGTTGCTTGATTCTAAACAGCTAAAGATTGTCCCTCCTGACTATCTTCGTAGGATTGCGCAAACCAAGTCGCCAGCGCGTGAATGGTACATGTTGCAACAGAACTATTCGGACTTGATTCCGTATCTACTAAAGGGTGAACATATCCCTATATCACCAGTCATGCTTACGCAAGTAGGAAATAAGCTCAATGACTGGGATGATCACGGTACGCCTATCTTACTTCGTGGCCTACGTACCCTTCTTCATGAAGAAAAACTCCTAGCCTCTCAAGATGCTATCGCGGAACGTTTGTATTCTCCATTCTTGCTAGCTAAGCTTGGAATCATGGATATGGGCGACGGCCTACCACCATGGATTCCTGGTCCTGATGAGCTAAATGCCGTTCGTGATGATATCGATATCGCTATGGCATCAGACTTTCGCGTTATGGTTCACCACTTCGGTATTGATATGTCTTCGGTCTTCGGACGCGAACAGATGCCACGTCTAGGCGATGACTTTGATCGTATCGAGCGTCGTTTGATGGAGGTATTCGGAGTTAATCCATCATTACTATCTGCCGGTTCTAATTCACAGCCTTATGCTTCTTCTGCATTACAAGCTGAATTTATGAATCAGATGCTTCGTACATTCCAGAAGGTATTAAAAGATCACTTCAAGTTCCGCGCTTCGGTAGTTGCTGAGGCTCAAGGTCACTATGCATATGAACGCAAAGGGCAGAGTAGAATACCTATTTATGAGAACGTTGTTTCATATGATGACGATGGTAATAAGCTAATCACTAAGGAACATAAGTTACTAGTGCCAGACTTGAAAATGGAATGCCTAGCGTATGGTAGTCGCGTATCGACTCCAAATGGTCCTGTAGCAACAGAGACATTAGAAGTAGGAGACGATGTTTGGGGATGGGATGTTGCGAATGATAGAGCAACATTAGCCAAGGTTACTCATTCTTATGATAATGGTCTTCAAACAACATATGGGGTTTATACCAAATCGGGTCGTAATATTCGAACAACTGCGGAGCATCCATTCTTAACCCAACGCGGTTGGGTAGAGGCTTCTGATTTATGCGAAGAAGATAAGATTAGGGTTGGTACACAACTGCCAATATTTAATCAAACAATTAGTGAACGAGATGCACGCCTTGATCCCTCTTGGGATGAAATTAATGATATTCAACTACATCAAGCAGAGCCTACATGGAGTTTAGGTATTAGTGGTGATCACACTCATATTACTGAGGGTCTGGTAACTCATAATACCTTCGATCTTAGAGATGAGGCTACCGAACGTCAGTTCTTAATGGGTCTACGCTCAGCCGGGTTACCAATTCCCGATGATAAGCTAATGATTGGTGTCACATGGAAGGGCGATGATTATATCAATGAATATAACCGTGACATTATGAAGAAGACCATCGCCCAGCAGAGGGCCAAGATGGATACATATACCGCACTTGTTATTCAAGGTTTACCGGTACCAATGGACCTCAAATACGAGGTAGAGTCTGTGCTTCAAGGTGGTACCGGCCCGGCAATGGGTGACCCCGGTGCGGGCGGTGGAGATATGGGTGGCGCTGGCGGCGCAGGTATGGGTGGTCCACCACCCGGTGGTGGACCCGAGAGTGACTTTGGATCACAGATGCCAGCGCCCCCTAGTGGCCTTGGCCCCGGTCCCGGTACTGCGCCTCCTGGTGGTGGTGCCCCTCCAATGGCCCCTGGTGGTCCAGCGGGTGGAGGTACTAATGCCCCACAGATTTCAAATGAACGTCGCCCTGGTCTTACTTACAACACGGCATCGGTGAATGATATTTATTCACCTATCCCTCAGGAGAATTGGCCTAAAGAAATGCAAGATCGTGCTATAGTAATCAAGGAATCAATCGATAAGTACGGTTGGTTCTATGAGGAACCAGAGGATGAAGAACCTAAACTCTCTGCTATACTAAATAATGAAGATCCGGATGATCCAGAAACATGGATTTTAAAGGCTAATCAGAAGATCGCTAAACATAATGGCGAAAATATCATTATTGAGTCACACAAAAAGAGACTCAACTTACCAATCGAAGCACATAAGAAATATTCACTAATAGATCCTTTATCAGAAACTTTAGAAAATCTAGATGAATCAACAAAACCAGAGTCCGCTGGATAAAGACCCGATATACTCACGTATCCTTGAATTAATTCAAGCGGGCGAATTCAATACAGGTATCGCGCGTACTATATCTAAAGAATATGATGTATTGATAGGAGAATCTGCTGTTAGACGTTTTCGCAAACGTCATAATGTGCAGATCCCCGGTGTAGAGAAGTCATCTACAACTATCAATGGCGACGATGCCCAATGTACAACCAAGCCGCGTCTAGCACTATCTGATGCCCCTATAGTGCTAGACGATCCAGATACCATGTTACGCGAACGGGGTCTTGACCCGGCAGATTGGGTAATAGATCAGATCACCGTCAATGAATGGGAGGGTCGCACTAAGACAGGTAATAAGATCACTAACCATCAGGCAAAGTTTACAGCTAAGCGTAAACATCCTGATCTCGTCTTAAACCCAGTACGATCAGAGGGTTGGAAGCCGATACGATCATTATTAATTCCTAAGCAAGATCAGGGCCAAGAATTAGTGGTTGTATGTGGCGATCAGCAAGCCCCCTTTCATGACAAGGCGCTACACGACACATTCTGTGAGTGGTTACGGTATAATCGACCCTCTCGCGGAGTAGTCTTAGGTGATTTACTAGATTTCCCGGATGTATCACGCCATCCTATGGACCCAGATAATGTCGCCTCAGTGCAAGAGTGTCTGCAAAGCGGATATGAAGTTTTCCGTGACTATATAATGGCATCTCCAGATACTATTTGGCAGTTCCTTCTCGGCAATCACGATATTCGGATTCAGCGATATATTATTGACAAGGCACCATTTGTCAATAACCTGTCCCGTGTTATAGATGCGAAGAATCCCGAGCCTGAATTTATTCACGCACTTACGCATTTAATGCGCCTTGATGAACTAGGCGTAGAACTTGTTACCACCAACGGCTCATACGAAGATGCCCAGGTTCTCTTATCAGATAAGTTAGCAGTGCGTCATGGTTGGATAGCTGCTAAGGGATCTGGTAGTAGTGCCCTTAAGACACTAGATCAATTAGGATATAGTATTATTATCGGGCATACACATCGTCAATCAATGATTTATCACAGTAAACATGATATTAACCGAAATGTTAGTACGCTGACGGGTGTAGAAGCCGGGTGTATGTGTAAGATTGATAGTAAGATAGATGAAACGGGTCGCCGTTTTCCTTCATATACCGTAGCACCCGATTGGCAGCAAGGTTGGACAACCGCTTGTATATGGCCTACGGGTGAATTTAGGTTAGAGCACGCTACATATGTAAATGGCCACGCTTATTGGCGTGATCAAAGATATTAATCCCAAGTATAGTAAAGGTAAGAAAAATTATGAAGAAAAGCCAGCAACAAGATCACCGAACATATCGTGAAGCAGTCAATGGATTATGTCTTACGATGCATACATTAGACGGATCGGAACTTACCTCTGAGGCTCAAGACGAAGCCGAAAATGCTATCTGGGCAGTCGCCCAGAAGTACGGGTACGTCATCAATATCGCTAATACTTAGAACGATTAAAATGAGAGAGATAGACCCTGAAGCTGAAAGAACTGCTAAAGGTGGTAAGATAGTAACCCGACTCGTACATAAGGAACAAGCATGAGCAAAGTAAGTAAAGAAGAGATTGTCACTGATCCAGATACTGGCGGTCAGAAGGGTCAGAAACTATCTAGATTTAGTCTTATTCCTGCGTTGCCTTTGGAGTTGTTAGCGGAGCACTATGGTAAAGGCGCGACCAAATATGCACCCAACAATTGGCGACTTGGGTATGATTGGTCGCTCAGTATTGATGCTTTAGAACGTCACTTAAATAAATTTAAGCAGTGTGAAGATTGGGATACTGATAGTTTTCCAGATCAAGATCCGTCACTACATATCACAGCCGTAGCTTGGCACGCCTTGGCTTTGATGGAATTCTACTATGCACACCCGGCAAAGGACGATCGGTATCGCTATAATGAGCCAATTCAGGCGCTCTAGCCAATTTAGTCAGAATAGTTTATTCACTCAGGATTTTACCGATCCTACCGATCCTACTGTACATCAGCGGGAGAAACAGATTCAATCCCGGGTGGTAGATACACACGTTGATTCTAAAACTTTTGAGGATTGGGCTGCCCATATTGACAGAATTGTCTCTGATATTGAAGATCAGGATATGCGTACCTCTAACCGGAATTTTATTTGCAACGATCTGCTAGACTTACGGACAGAGATTATCAATTATGCAGAACATCTATCTAACAGTATGGGGACAAACTCCGGGCTACGGTAAGACAATACTAAGGAACGCAGGCTAATATATGATGACTGAATTTGATTTACTTCCATTTCAGATAGGTGATAAAGTTCGTATTAAGGATCACGTAGACCCGTTGATCTACAACGGGATGACAACGATAGGTAATGAGGCTTGGATTAGAGATATTAAAGTAGATCGTTGGCAATCCCCTATGGTGGTGATTGAATGGGACAAAAACCACTGGTCATATAATGGAGCACCGGATGGATTAACGTTTGCAGAACACTTTGAGAAAGTAAAGCAAGTAACAAGGGAGTCAGATATGGCTAGTCAGAATAAAGACGACAAAGATACAAAAATTAAGAAAGTTATTTCTAATTTTGCACAGCAGCTTATTGCTGCTATGGACGATGACACAGAAGATCAAGCTACGGCGGCGTTGAAAGCTCCCGAGTCTGATGTTGAGCATATTAATGCTATGGCTGATATCGAAGATGCTCTAAAGGGGGGTAAGCTTAGTAAGGATGAGGAACGTTTCCTTGATGCATTAGAAGGTGCATTTGAAACGTTGTCCAAGGCCGAAGCATTTATTGTTGTAGGAGTTGAACGTTTTGAGAGCAGTAATATTGTACTCCCGTATACTCTAAAATTTGCATTGACACCGGAGGCTGAACTGGTAGCTGATGCTTTCTTGTCGATATTAGCGGCTGACTCTTATCAGGAGTTGGCATCTAAGGCATTGGTTGATATATTTAAAAATGAGAATGCAGATGGATAAGAAAAAGATTAGTCTTCTTACAAAAGCCGGGGATATCTGTCAGACGTGCCGCCCTCAATGGACGCATCAGAAGCTAGAACCCAAGAGATATCAATCTGTATTAGATGCACATAATGTGCCTGCAACAACCGATTACGGGATTCCTATTATTGCATGTGCCTTTTGTGATGGAGAATTGATCTTCTCTCTGCCAAAGAGTCCCCAATCAGATATCACCGATAAAACTGATAAATAATGATTGACGCTGAGACTCAGAATGATTTAGGTAAAGAAATAGTTGCACAATTGGGTAAGCTATCAGATTACGGTGCTATTATTTGGTGGGATAGTTCTGGCTCTCAGCCATTAGACGGAGCAACCTCCGAGTGGGGGATTGACGTTAAGACGGTAAATAAATATGACCCAAAGCACCGATATGATCCTGAGGAACGTAGAGGGAATTATCCTCGGAATACAAAGGATAAGAATCAGGCGACTGCCGAGATGGGGCTTAAAGGTATTCTTGGGATATTAGTAGTGCTCGATTATCGTAACGATACTGCTGAGATCCACGCTAAGGAGATGCCTTTACAGCAACATTGGGACGATGGGACGATTAAGGAAGGTGCATATAGTTGGCCTAAATATAACGCTCCGCGTTTGTTGGATAATATTAAGTTCCAGAATCCAGCAAAGGATTTTAAAAGCGATTATCCTCACGTATCAAGCGTCTAGGCATAAGCAGCACATAATATGTGATTATCTATGTCATTTAATCCCGACAGTATATCACAAGAACGCCTTAGCGAGCTTCAGCGTGCCGCTGAATTAGCATGGGGTGAAGATACACGCCATCCGGCTTATCAAGGTCATCCTGACCCTTCCCAGGGATGTTGTTACGTAACGTCTAGATGGTTACAAAAGCGGCTTGGTGGATTCGTAGGTATAAAAAGGGGGCACTACTTTTGGGTCAGCCCTGATAAGGAATATATTATTGATCTAACAGGCGACCTGTTTAGTAAGCCTCCGATCGATCCCAGTGTTGATGGACAGACAGATGAAAGCGGCGATCTTATCCGTTTGGAACCTCATCATAAACGTTGGATGCTAGGCCCATCGGTATACGTTCGTTCTACTCATCCGTTATATAGAGATTTCCGTATTGTTCCTAATACCAAACATGATCGTAGCGAGGTATTTGCTAAGCGCGCCGATGCTTATATGCGCGGCGGTGTGCTTAAGCAGGCGGATTTAATGGGTCCAACGGCGCATCCCGGAGAGACACCACAGAAGCAGGAGGATTGGCAGAATAATGGACCGATGATACACGATGAACCTACGTCTATGTCCGATCCTGCCGAAGAATATCGTTTTGTATTTGCTAATGGCCAGCTTCATGTATCTCCGGTTCACGATCATAATGAATTATTAAATTTTGCTGGTACCTCGGATCAGAGCAACGGTCCTATTACCGTTGGATATGGTAAAGTGATCGATGGTAGCGTGACGTGGTTCGTAACCTCTAATATGGCGCTTAACAACGTTCACCAACAACTGGAAGAGTTTTCAGATTCCATCGGATGGAATTTCGAAGGTATGCTAGATTCACATGGTGAGCCGATTGATGATAGTTTTGGTGCTAAGAAATCGATGTGGTATAAGACTCGTCCAGATGGCCATCTAGTGATTGCTAAAACTCCATTACCTCATGGCAGAAAGATTGATATAATAGCTAACATGGCAAACTGTCTTGAAGAAGTAGGCTCGGCTAGAGCCGCTATACAAGAATGGGCAGAAGATTTTGGATATAAATTAACATGGAGGCCACAGGCTACCTACCCAGGTGGTGGTAATATGCTCGATAAGATGAAGAATATGCCACATTTAGACCAACATAATCTGGGCGATCAAGACGCTGAACCTGAGAGTGAATTAGGGGATATATCCCAAGCTAATAATCTAGAGTGTGAGAGTTGTGGAGCCAAGTTCGATAAGATCAACGAGCTTATTCTTCATGATAAGGACGTTCATCATCCCGATATGAGCCAAGTACCTCAAGATCCATTTCCTAAAACACCGTTTGAAAGAAATCAACAAGTAGATTTCGGTACACAACCTATTGGTGAGAGTGCATGGAATGGACTTGAAGGTGCATAATGCGTAAAATAGCATATATTCCATTAACCACACCACCAGAGAGATTCGTAGATTATTCCATATATAAGGAACTTTTTGGTTATGATGATTCATATCAATTCTACGGAGCTTTCTATAGAGGCCAGCAGGTGGGATATGGTGCAACAAAAGATGGCGAGATAGTACATATCTCTGCGGTCGATTCAGAAGTTGATCACGGCCTCAATGTATTCCTCCAACAGTATGGGAATGCTGCTATACTAGCCAAGAGCAAAGGGAAAGATCCTAAAGATCTGATTAATGCTCCCATTCCTTTTATTTATGATGTGCATAAGAACCACATTCAGATAGGATTTGAGGGAGAAAAGACTAGAGACATCAAACCTTATAGGGGCGAATTTTCTAAAGCTGCAATCGTAGAGGGTGAGTATCAACCTGGCGGTAAGATGATTATCTATCCGTCTAATACTGCTCTCTATACCACGCGTAGCATACAAAATTGTTGGATTTCCCAGTTTCCCCAAATGGAGATTACAAGCTTAGAAATAGAACATGAAGGAAAAACCCACAAGGTTGGAACAGCAGGACCAGTTTATTATCACGTAACTACCGAACCAGCAATTGAATCAATTCAGCAGCATGGGTTAGATAATACTCGCGCTAAGAGCGCTCCCTGGGATAATGTGGACGATTGGGATGACGGAGTATATCTGTGGGATAATCTAGCTAAGGCCCAGCAATATGCTCAGGAGATCCAAGAGATGGGACACAAACCTGTAATCTATCAGGTCAATGGAGCAGGATTACAGGTACAGCCCGATAATACTGGATCACAGCAGGTCGCAGGAGGATGGTACACGTCCTATGTAGATCCAATGAGATTAAGGCGGGTTGGGAGTATAATAGACGCATGGAACATTCAGAATACATCGAATACATTGGAAACCATCTCAAGCGATGGAAAGATTATTACCGACACAATTGTCCCGAATTGGCAGAAGGAGAAATTAACACCCTTCTTGACCAATACGAAACAGAGCATGGCGTTAGACCCAAATTGGCAGAATTGGTGGCAGAATCAGTACGGGGTATCTTTGAATCCCCAAGACGAGATAGCTACTAGTCAACTATGGTCCCATCCATTTGATCCTAATATCAAGGAGGCAGTTCTTGGTAATACTGATCCTAATGTAGCAGAATGGCATCAAGAGATGGTTCCGGTTTCTCAATTAGTGCCTACTCAAGAATATGTAACGCAAGATGGTGTGAAACATGCTTTGAATTATCCTGACTCTCACCCTATTATAGGAGCAAAAGATAATAAGAATCGCACGATTGTGCAGGATGGACATCATGGAGCTAGCGCTGCTATTATGAAGAACGAACCCTCTGTTTTAGTTAATGTACTCCATCCCTATACCAACCGATGGAGTACAACTTCGGGTATAAGTGCAAATCAGATGGACCCCGGACAATTCTTACGAGTTCTTACGAGCGCTGATCCGGCGGCTAGTCTTGCTTATGATGCATTGAGATTTTCAGGAGGTAAGGTATATGTGGTGGGCGGCGCAGTAAGAGATGTTTTGCGTGGTGAGAATCCTAAGGATCTTGATCTTATGGTGGCCGGACTTCCTACCGAAGAGATTGATAATATTCTTTCTAAACTACCTGGCCGAGTTGATCTAACAGGGAAGCGTTTTGGTGTCTATCGTTACCGTCACGATGGCCACGAAGTCGAGATTGCTCTGCCCAGACAAGATAAATACGAAACGTCCCGCAGAGGCGAAGGAGTTATCACTGTAGATCACAATTTACCTATTGATAAGGATCTTGAGCGTCGTGATTTTACTGTAAATTCGATGGCAGTAGATTTAGATACTGGAGATATAATAGACCCGCATGGTGGACAAAATGATCTTGAAAAGAATCTACTTAGAACAACTCATCCAGACTCATTCCGAGAAGACCCAACTAGGCTTGTGCGTGCGCTCACAGCACATTCACGATTCGGCCTCCACCCCGACGAGCAGACTCGCGGTGAAATGGCAGCTAACGCACACTTGCTACGCGGTGAGTCATCCGATGCCCTTAACAAGCAAATAGATAAACTAATCGGTTCCCACAATCCAGCAGCGGCTATAAGATTGGCACATGATACGGGTATCCTTAAGCATATCTTCCCGGAGGTTGATGATAATTGGGATTTTGACCAATCTAATCCTCATCACAAATATCCATTAGGAGATCACCTAATGCATGTATTGGGGAATACATCGCAGCTTACACCGGACCCAGATGTTCGTATGGCAGCAATGCTTCACGACATTGGTAAGCCAGCGTCTGCATGGAAAGATCCCGTTACTAATCACAACCACTATTACGAGAAGCATTTACCTTCCGGTGAGGTATTCGGTGCTGACCACGAACATGTAGGTGCTAAGATGGCGGAAGATCGTTTACGCCATCTCAACTATCCGGTAGCACGTATTAAGCGGGTGCAGCATCTAGTATCAAATCACATGTTCCCTGCTTTCGATTCTCAAAAAGGTGCTAGAAAATTCCTTAATAGAGTAGGGGATGAACACGCAGATGATCTGCTAAACTTACGCCAGGCAGATATGGGTGATAAGGGTCAGGATTCCGCCTACTATGAAGCTAGGACACCTGTAGATCAAATGAGAACTCGCGTAGATGAGGTACGTAAGGGACAACAGCCCACTGATTTAAATAATCTTGCTATTAATGGCAATGATTTAATCGGTATGGGAATGCCACAAGGTGCTCAAATCGGCCAGACTCTACGCAATCTACTTGATCTTGTAATAGAACAACCTACGTTGAATAACCATAACGATTTAATGAATCTAGCAAAACAATATATGTAACTTAGAAAATCTTGAATTATAGTCTAGTAGACCTCCAAAAAGGTCAGACGAATAGAAGATAAAGTTCAATGGGCCTGAGAGATAATAAATAGATATGATTCAAAGTTCAATTCTAGATCCGATTCACCCATCTCTACCTGAAATATGGGACGATCCCGATGCTGATCAACCTAATCTAAAACCACGATATGCTCATTTCATTACAAAGCATATTTATGATACTCTTGAACGCCATGGGTATGCTGATCCTATTAAATGGGCCAAATTATATATCAGCGGTTCTTTGACCACCCTTCAGTATAGTCCCGAATCAGATGTTGATGTAAACCTTTTTGTAGATTCAGAAAAATTACCAGAATGGTCAAGGGCCGAGATGATTGGCATAATGGTCAATGAACTCGATGGCGTGCCATTATCCGGTACACAATACTTATTGCAAGTATATGTAATGCCTTCTGATGTCAAACCTGCCGATAAATATCAGTCTCATATTCGCTCAGGTTATAGTATTGACGATCACCGTTGGATCGAGCCGCCAGATCGTAAGCGCATTATGAATATAGAGAAGGAAGAAAACGCTTGGTATGTTGCTGGACTAGAAGCGGCTGATAAAATGGAATCCTTACTCAAGTATGAACCGGATAAGGCGATGATGTATTATGAGCAGATTCACAAGCGCCGTCAGAGGGATGACACAAAGGGAGACTTTGGCCCCGCTAATATTGCTTACAAGGTTCTTGAGCGTAGCGGGTTAATCGACAAAATACATCAATTAATGTCGACACATACCGCTGCCTTCGGTAGAACTCATCAGGAATATTTACCTGAGCAATTAGATTATCTCAAGAATGACACGCGTAGATTCGATGAACAAAATATACCTATTTTGCGTGATCGACCTAGTGGTACGCGTATGTGGCGAGTTGAAGATCGTCCTTACGGAGTCTCGGATAAAGATATCTCTGTTGGTAGACACTGGACAACCAATCCGTTGAATACTGATCGATATCTTAAAGGGTATCCAAATAGAATTATTTGGCAAGGAACTTTAACCGATCCGAATCATGCATACGATCATGGCCACCAAACATATATGTTAGATCCTAATTGGGGTGGTGAACATGAAGTTAGAATGCGTAATGGCGCTCCTGTACAAATGGAAGGTTATTGGCGACATACCGATAAAATCCCTTTGGATGATCCATGGCATAGAGGGCCAGAATCTACAGCAGAAAATAGATTCTGGCCAATACCCAACTGGCCAGAAAATCCTGATGATCGTCAGGCATTAACAGGATTCAGCAGCCCTGGTGGAAAATGGGAATTTGTGCCTCATAACAAGGTTATGCAGGTTGGCGATGGTAATCTTGCCAAGTATAAGACTCCTGAAGTTGACGAGATGTGGAAGGCTGCTACAGGAGATGCCGTAAATATTACGGGTATCAATAGACAGTCATATAATAGATAGTATGTGGACGGTTCTTACATCCGAATCTCAAGAGACTTGGTTTGATGCCTATTTGGATCAAATTATTGCATCCGAGGCTCCCCAACTACCGGCACATGAAGGCTCTATTGGATCAACCGATTGGTTTTGGTATTCTCCCGTACCGGGACAATATCACTTGCAAGTCGAGGGTGGTACATCTAAAGATCGCATGTTTACCCGCCGCCTTATATCTAATCAAATTGAAGCTTTTGGTAAGATCGCCACTCCTGTCAGTTGGAATGGTAATAATCGTGAAGAAGTTCAAGGTAAGGCTTTACGTCTGATTCGCACAAATAAGGTGCATGTACACGATAATATGCCTGATTTTATCAGCGGTACGGTTATTGGTGACCATGGTACTTATCAACCAGAAATTCAGCGCGATCCTAACCAATCTCCCAGAAGTCAAAACGGTCTTATTTCGGGGCACTGTCAATGCATTCTTCCTGGCGGCAAGATTATTATGGCGGACGGTTCGACTAAAGCTGTGGAAGATATGCGTGAAGGTGATCGCGTACTAACGGCTAGTGGTGGAATTGGGATTGTGAGTCATCTTCATAAGAATGATTATGATGGAAAAGCAGTCTTGCTACAGCCAACAGGCAGCACCGAGGGGATTTGGGTAACTAGCAATCACCCTATTTTTGATGATCAGGATAACATTCGTGAAGCTGATTCTTTTGTGCAAGGAGATTTAGTTTATTATCCTCAAGCTACCAATCAAGCTGGGTTCTATATCGATGTCCTTGATTATCTGAACGATTCATATGGTTGGGATGCTAACACAGATAGACTTCGTAAAATGAATAAGTTATGGAATATACATCCAGAATTAGTTAGTGGACCTTTTAATAAAAACGCATCCTCGATGCCCGCCTCAATACATTTTGATCAGCGTTTTGCACGTCTTGCGGGATTATATATGGCAGAAGGTAATCTTGTTTCTACTCACACTCATGAAGTTCGATGGACATTTGATTATGAAGGCCGTGAAGATCATCTTGTTGCTGAAGTTCAAGATATTTTAAAATATTATGGATTAAAATCATGGGTCGAATATAAGGATCACGGTACAGTTGTTTGCTGCGCTTCATGGCCTTTAGTACAAGTATTCAAAGGTCTATTTGGAACAGGTGCAAGATCTAAGCACATTGATGCACGTATTATGCAAGCTCCGCAGGATGCTATCAAGCATTTTCTAAATGCCTGGATAGATGGAGATGGTAATCGCGGTAATATGGGCGTTCGTGACAGTATTGCTACCGCTAGCGAGACACTTGTTAATCAATTACGTTATCTACTAGCTCGTACTGGTCGAGAGAGTGTTATCTGTCACTATCCAGATAATGCTACGGCTCTAGTACCCGGAGGCAAAGATCTTTATACAATTGCTTGGCGTACAAATGGTGGGAAGGGACAAGGTAAGCATTACTTTGAGAACAATAGAGTCATACAAGCATTGCGAGAACCAGAATATAAGCAATATAGTGGACCAGTGTATAACATTGAAGTGCTTGATGAACATACATATGTCATGGCTCCTGGTATTGCTTGTCATAATTGCGATTGGGGGGCTTTCATGAATACTCCTAGAACAAGACAATGGAAGCAATATCAGAATGCTCCGTGTGCTCATTTGATGGCCTTATGGTGGTTAGCTCAGTCAATGCCACTTGATACTGGCGAAGGCAATGATAATCCTGCGCCAAACGGTCAAGGAGATATGAGTCAGTTCTCGCCACTCAAAGATAATCCTATAATGAATTTTGCCCCTAATCAACCCGGAGCAAATATCCCTGGCTTGACTCCTAGACCGGATACCGGTACTATGCAACGGACATTCGGGCCGGATGAATCAGAAGGCTTTACGGCCGGTCCTGGTAATCCTGAAGCAGCACTGCCGCAGGCTCCACTAGAACCTATTGATGTCGATCCTAATGGGTCTGTCCCCGGTAAGAAACCACCATCGCCAGCTAATCCTATCCAATACCCAGGTGGTACTTATTCGTCTATCAAAGAGAGCGCAGATATGTTTATTGAAGGCGAAATGGTACAGGCGAAAAACGATGATTGGGGAACTATGGTTGGTGACCCGGGGTATGGTGGTGTAGGTCAGCCAATTCAGATCCCCGCTGGTACTATTGGCGAGGTTAGAGGTGTGCATCCGTCCACCGGCATGGTAGAGGTATTGTTTAATCAAGGTCCATTCCTACAAAAAGGCAAGATGCAAGCTTGGGGAGCGACCGCTTGGTATATGCCTAATGAAATACAGCATCGCCCGGATCTACGCGGCAGTAGCCCAATGATTCGCCGTACTTGATTTGCTCGTAGCTAGATGGTATACTTCTATACATGAGCGATTATAACTGGCGCACAATTGAAGTTATCGTAAAGGAACTGGCATGACACAAAGGACAAAGCCTGATCGCACGGTCCACGCGCGCAGCGCGGACAAGCAGCAGGAGATCGTCCGCTACGACCGCGCTGGCAAGTGGTGGGTCGAGAACGCAGACGGCACTCGTCGCCCCGTGGGTATCCGTGAGGCTGCCGAACTAGCGCGAACATACGCGGTGTCGCGCGGGACGGTGTTTACCGGCAGGTCAGGGGGTTCGATGTTCGACCGCATCTTTGAGAGGCAAGCATGACCAATCGAACCACTTCCGTTTTGGAGGCTGTCACCCGTACTGACGCACTCCGGGCACCTCTTAGCTGGGCACTGAGAACCACACATACAATCTATTTCTCACTAGATAACATTGAACTTATTAAACGGTGTGTCCGAGAGCATCGGTTGCTATGCGTCACAGACGGAAACGGACAGACGCTATACTTAAATCCGACAGCCATCGTCACGATTCAGAAAGTAGACAAATAATGACAATAATGACTGAAGATGCAGCTATGACGCAAAGGACCAACGGCGTCTTCCGCGTCGCCTATGAGTCCGAATGGGCGACGGTTTACGAGGGCGACGCCCGCGACGTGCTGCCGACCTTCGAGACGGAGAGCTTCGATCTCATCGTGACCGATCCGCCGTACGGCAAGGAGTTCGTCTCTAACCAGCGCGTAGAGCGCTTTGAGGCAATGGCACTGGATGGTGCTGACGACCGTGAGGCCGTGCAAGATGTGCTCCGCGAGTGCGTGCGGCTCGTCGGGCAGAGTCGGCATCTCTATGTGTTCGGACCCGAGGACGTGCTCGAGGGATTGAAGATCACGAAGCCCGTCTCGCTGATCTGGGACAAGACGATGATGTCCGGCGGCGACCTGTCGTCGGCATGGGGACCGTCACACGAGCCGATCTGGTTCGCGATCTCGCGCCATCGGCACGGCGGCATGGCCGGGGGTGATGCCATTCCTGCACGTAGGCGCAAGGGCTCCGTCCTGCGCGTATCGCGTCCGACCGGCCGCAAGGTGCGGCACCCCTCGGAGAAGCCCGTCGCGCTTCTGACGGAACTGATCGAGTCATCAAGTCGCGTCGGGGAGATGGTGCTTGACCCGTTTGCCGGCTCCGGTTCGACTGCTGTCGCAGCGATTGTCCGTGGGCGGCGCGCGCTTCTAATTGAGTCGAACCGGGCTTATGTGGATCTGGCAATTGAGCGTATACGCGCGGCCGAATGTGTCGCGCAGGAGGTCGATGCAGCATGACAACCGAGACGCAGACGGTGGTTTGGGTGAACGCTGAGAGCACCGTGATGGTGCAGCGCTACGGAGACGCCCCTGCGCTGTACGTGGCGACACGGGACAACCCGGGGGATACCTGGGGTCCACCGATCAAGTGCCAGGCCGACGGCGCTAATGAGTAGGACAACATCCACGTTCGCAGAGCGTCGTGCTCGGTTCGTGTACGAGGCGGCGGCACTACAGGCTGTGGCCGTTGATGCGCCGATCGTGCCCGAGCCGTGGGACGACCGCGAGGAGCCGTTCAAGGCGCAGTTCCGTGACGTGATCGACATGATGTGCGGCCCCGACCGGAAGTCGTCACCGGAGGAGCTTCACGACGATTGGGTGAAGGCCTACGAAGCGATGGGCTGGATCTACGGGCCTACGCGCGACGTTGACGCCAAGACGCACCCGGACATGGTGCCCTACGACGAGCTTGAGTCGCGAGAGCGTGACAAGGACGCCGTGTTCGTGGCGCTTTGCGAGATCGCCCGGCAGTGGATCGGGGTTCACGAATGGATGCCTCGGACAAAGAGCGTTGAGGAGCGTCTAGAGGTGTGCGTGCGCTGCGACCGCATCATGTGCAAGGGCGAGGAAGGTTGGATTGAGGCCGGAAGCGAATTGCGGTGCTCGAATTGCTATGAGCCAGTGGACACCGTCGATGCTCCTACTCGCTACCAGGTCATGGCTTCCGGCTTCGCATCGTCGGAGCCAGCATGACGCCTCCTGCGAAGCGTGAGTTCGTCGTGCGCCTGGTGCGCTGGGATGACGAGGAGCAGACGTACCGAGCCACTGTCAAGGTCGATGGCTTCGAGTCGGGCATGAGGCACTACATGGGGTCGTGGGAGATCGTCGGGGGCATTGGCGCACGCTGGCCCGATCGGATTCAGGCTGGCTCGCAAATCCAGGCGGCGCTCAATGAAATCGTGAAGATGATGGAGGGCGTCCGCGATGAGTAGTCGTGAGAGCACCGTTAGCGAGGACATCGTGGACAAGGCGATGGCTGCGTATATCGCGACGCCAGTGGATCGGCGGAGCTGGAGCCAAAGGCCAAAGATCCGGGCCGCTGTTGAGGCCGTGTGGCCCGAGCCGCTGCTCAACGATGCCGAATTGGCCGCCGTGATCATAGCTTTGCGGTTCGATTCAGGCGAGAGCCATGACGACGTGATGTCCGCGATCACCAAGCTGGAGGCCGAGGACAACCGGCGATACGACGAGAGCGACGGCCACGCATGACTGGCTCTGACAATAGGCTCATCGCGAGTTACGCGGACTTCCTTCGCGCGAAGGCGACGGTGCCGAGTGACCCGTGTATATGCTGCGATGGCACCGGCTACAGCCGGGGCCAGATCACCTACGCACACGTAGGGATCTGTCCGCGCTGCAACAAGAGCGGCATCGAACCGGACCATCCGACGGTGCATAATGGCCTGACGCTGCGCAACGTCCGCTCCGGCAAGGTGTGGGTCGTCTACGGCTCGTACCCGAATGACGAGTGGGGCATCCACCGGATGAAGTCCTCCAGGCGTGGTGGTCATTACGTCTGGCAGATCATCGTTCGACCGGCCAGACAGCTTCTCGATGACCGCCGCTGGCGACCCATCGGGTTTGGCGACGCCTGGGACCACACGCTGATGGAGAGCGACCCGCTCCGAGAGGCGGCGTAAGTGTTCGTCGGGATCGAAGAGAGCAGCGTCTTGCGGGTCAAGCATCGGCTGACCGCGTACCACTGGCGGTACAACCGTCGTAGAGCGGCGTCCTCGCTCGGGATTTGCTCATGTGGCTGGCGCGCACGATTCCTGCGGCGGCGCAAGTGGGAACGACGGTGGCGGACGTTCTACAAGCTGTGCTGGCTCCGCGATCATTCGTGGGGCAAGGTCGAGGATGTGCACTGCGGGCCGGTGGACTTCGAAGAGAGCGAGGATACGTACTGGTACTCGACTCAACAGTGTCAGCGGTGCTACTTCGTCAAGACCGTGGAGCGCGCCAATGAGAAACCTGATATTAAACCAAAAAGGCAAAAACAACGAAAAACCATGTCCGATATTGCAGCCCGTGATTATGAGTAATATTTACGCTGAAAAGATTCCAAAAGGTAGTATTTTGCTACCAAATCCTGGCGATATTATATTCGTTAAAGGTACAACCATCACTGATTGGATTATTCGTATTGGTGAATTTATCCGTTTTCGTAAGGATACGTGGTCGCATGTTGCCTACCATACTGGTAATGGCTATTTAGTTGAAGCTATTACTACAGGTACACAACATACAAATATTGATAAATATAAGGACGTTGAATATCTCATTGTTCGCACCGGAGATACTTGTTTAATAAACGTATCAGATAAGTATCAGGCAGAGAGATATCTAGAAACGCAAATAGGTAAGAAATACGGTTGGCTTACTGTATTTGGTACGGCTACCCGTTTCCTAATTCCGGGGCGTGGATTTGCTTTTATTGGCCGTACTAATATTTGCTCCGGTCTAGTCGCCCAGGCTCTAACGAGAGGCGACTTTACACCTGCGCTTCAATGTGTTACAATCTCTCCTAGCGAGCTAGCAGAAGCTCTGGGCGTATCAACTACCTGATAAATAATCAACTTAAATTATATTTAAATCATAAATGATCATAACCAAAGAAAAAGAACTTGATATTAGCGGTAATCTTGCAGGCGAAGATATCCGCATGACGATTGATGAGAATGCAATCGAACATCTCGTAGGGCTATTGACGGATCTTTATTCTGATCCAGAGAAGGCTATTATTCGTGAGATTAGCTGTAATGCTTATGATGCTCACGTAGCCGCAGGACAGAAGCGTCCTATTGAGATAACGTTGCCAAGTTCGCTAAACCCTATCTTTCAGGTACAGGATTGGGGTATCGGACTGAATGCTGATGGATTCCGTAATATTTATTCAAAGTATGGTACATCTACAAAGCGTCAGACCAATGACCAGATTGGTTCGTTGGGGCTTGGATGTAAATCTCCACTAACTTATACTAATCAATTTTCTGTGATTGGTATCAAGGATGGAATCAAGACAAATGCTCTAATCATGCGCGACGAGAGTAACTTTCCAGTATTGAAGATCGTCAGTGAGCAAGAAGTTGACGAGCCTAATGGCGTAACTGTCACGATTGTAGTTAATCTCGGTTCGCACCATGGTTTTATGGGTTTTGTAGAGAAAGCAAATGATTTCTTCTCATTCTGGGAGCCGGGGACCGTGCTTATTAACGGTGTAGCCCCTATACGACGAGATCCGGTATTTAGTTTCAATAATATTGAAGTTTATGATATTAAAGATAAATGCTATATTAGCGGGCGGCGTAGAACACGGCAGCATCATGTTGTGATGGGCAATGTCGCGTATCCTATTGAAGAATCAAAATCAACGTTGGATCTTTCTTGGAATCATATTATTCCTTCACATGAAATTGTTGTCCGTGTACCGATGGGATCGGTACATTTTACACCTAGCCGTGAGGGGCTACATTATACCGCTACTACCAATAAAGCCCTCAAGGAAGCACATATAGATTGTGTGACGAATATTAAAAGATTGATCGTAGAAGATGTCGTTAATCAGCCGACACCTCCCGATTGCTTGCGTCGGATAAACCATTGGGCTGGGATTATGTATTCATCGAACGGGGGGGCTGCTTGGTCTGAACTCAAATATAAAAACCGCGATATTCCTGCTTATATCTACCCGCCACTACGGGCAGATCAAGTTCTTAATCGCAATGATGATATAAATCATAATAATGATTGTTCTTACGAGTATGGGTTTGGTGTTACCCCTGGTGAGTTTGGGCTATCAAAATATGAGATTCGGTATAAGTTACATCTACGTTCAATAGTTAATAATTATTGGGTAGAGGGTTTCGACCGTAAATATACCGCTACGGTGAAAAAGAAGCTATGGCAGTATTTTGATGATAATAACAAAACTCTACCAAATCAGTTCATCTTTACACCGGGTAAAGTTACTAGTGAGTGGGTTGATCCTAGCTATATCTTGAAGTGGGAGGATATTAACGCTTGTAAACTTCCAAGTAAGCCAAAGGTATCTAATACTCGGAATGCAACGCAATATGCTTCGACCCATGACGGTCAGACTCATAGTATGACTATGACGGAATTACAAGGTGTCACTGGTACATTGGTGTATTATATCGCAGATAGGATTCATGGTAGGCCCCCGGGCCACTATAATTTTAACACTTATTTGCCTCCACATACACTAGTATGTATCCAGCGGCGTCAGGTCGAAGCCTTTATTCGGAAGCTACCCAACGCAATTGAGTGGAATAAATGGATTACACCGGTCATTACTCAGTGGTGGAAGGATTTATCTCATACCACACAAAAAGGATTGGTTGATGGAATCTATAACAATAGTCTGCTCTTAGCAACTGCTCTAGATATAGACAAGATTCTCGATCCCGAATTGAAAACTATGCTAAATTTAGTGCATAATGCACCGGCCCATACCACTCTATTTAGGTATTTAAGACATATCTTGCCGCAGAAAGATATCCCATCAAAATCAATTTATTTTATGGAACGATATCCTCTGATTGCATCAGAGCACAAAGAACATAATACACTGTATATAAACGCTATCTGGGAGAAATTGTATCAAAATGTCCAACCCGTCTAATTTGACGTATACGCTGTCTAAGACGGCAGATGGTCTAAGCCATCTAGCCATCTATGACGAGATTTTTAATCTACATCTAGTAAACTCTGAACATACTCATTGGAATGCTATTGTCACCGGTGTTATGGCTGATGATGATTCGGTGCTTGATCTTATCGATATTGGCAATAGTATTGCACGTACCTTTCTGTCAGACAGGATTACTTACACGCACAATAGTTTATTCTTCGATGGTGACGAAATTGCAGGAGAATTGATAGATCATATCTTGCGCTCTCTGAAAGAACATGGCCACGCCGCCAGTAAACCGCTTATCAATTTCTTGGAGAAGGTTCAGCAGAATCCATCCCAGAATTCGCGCAATCAGCTTTATAGCTTCCTACAGAAGCATGAATTTACTATCAACGAAGATGGTAATTTCATCGGTTATAAGGGTGTGCATCCTAGTGATAACCAGGAAGGTGGCTATCAGTCACATCGCTCGGGTCCAGCTATTATCAACGGAGTACCACATAGATCCGGTGTCGTGCGTCAGAAGATTGGCGATATTGTCGAGATGCAACGGTCTATTGTTGTCGATGACCCTAATGTATCGTGCTCGACTGGTTTGCATGTATCTAACTGGCGCTATGCCTCACAGTTCAGTTCGACTCGTCTAGCCGTAGAAGTCAACCCGCGCGATGTGGTGTCGGTCCCTAGCGATTCTAATAACGAGAAGATTCGGGTCTGCCGTTACAAGGTAATCGAAGAGATTAATACACCTCATCAGACATCTATTCTTATTGAAGAGACATCTATTCCTTCTTCTACTAACGATAATGCATTCCCTAGCGAATGGGCATGGGATGGGATTAAAGAGAATTGGTATAGCCGGGGTCGGTACGAATACGATCATGATATGCATGATTATATGGATATAGAATATGGCTTGCATTTTGTTAATACTGACGATTTCGAAGATGATACATCCAAAGAGGCTGTATTTGAACGTACTAATTGGGCATATTACAATCGGTATTACTGATATATAATATGTAGATGTCTGAAGTCATTCCTAATTTTAAATCTAATCGAGGTAGACCAGAGTTATATGACTGGGCAGCCTGGGCTGATGGCCAAGCTAGAAAGCTACGCCAGGGAGAAGACTTCAACGCTGGGCTTTTAAGTATGCGAACGATGATTCATCGAAAGGCGCGTAGTCTTGGACTACGCGCCTTTACGCATATTGACGATGTGAATAAAGTTATTGACGTAATGTTTTACGAGTAATTCAGCTAAGGTAGGAAATATGAGTCAAGGAGGACAAGGGCATTCTTCTTATAAATGTACAATATGCGGTATAAATTGGCCGTATATATCTGCGTATCGAGAATGCCCGAGATGCCGTACTAATAACTCATATGTCGGTTCTGCTATTCAGACCGATGCCGTATTAGATGAACAGGAAGCACAGATGTTGTCTCGGTATTTTAATTTTGAATATTATTGTGAGACAGAGCATATCCCGTCCGAGAGACTAGACCCCGAATTAGAATCTCGTATTGATGAACATATAGCTGAGATACTAACCGCCCGCCAAGAAGGTCGTGAGTATCATAAGCATGATGATTTTAATATTCTTATCGCGGGACAATTTGACGATGAAACACGCGGACGAATCATTGATATTGAACGTATCATGGGTGGACGTGAACATTACGAAAATACTTAGTGGTGATAGAAACAATAACGCTAAATACAAGATATTAAATATGTAGAAGCTAACAATTTGGCACATGAATGAAGTCACTAAAACCCAATCGGGACAAAGCTTTACAAAGAAGGCGTCGTCTGCGACCGCTCTATCTTATCAACCGGAATTCGGTCCTTTTTATATCGGGCTTAGCGGGTACGGCACACGAAACGTTATTGGCACACGCGGAGCGTCCAACATTGCTTATTCTGTTTGCAGCTATGATGGGACTGCCAGCCTTCCTGAGTCCCAACTGGCCCGGGAATTACGAAGAAGAGCAACATCCGACCAGACAGGAATTGGAAGAAGAAATCCGCAAGGTCACCAAGGAATTAGAAGACGAATGAAGAAGTTTATTCGGCATCGTCACCGTATACTTCCATGGTATGTCGGTATTTTTTTATTAGCAGAAATTATATGCTTACTCTGTAGTTCTCATCCATTTTAATCTACTTAGAAATTTGGATAAAGATTCTATCACGATACAGTAATAAGTGATATGTCTTCAACACAGCGGGTTGCACTAACTTGTACATTAACCTACCTTAACGGTAGTAGTATTTTTCCTGTTGCTAACCAGCAAGTAACGGTAATTAAACGTAGTGGCGGCGCAGCTACGGTATTTAGTTCTGTGTCGGCAGGCTCGCCTGTATCGACTATTACTACCGATGTCTCCGGTAATCTAAATGGTAGCGTGAATAGCTACTTCGTAGCCGAGGGTTCTTATATTATTCAGGTACCCGGTTCTATTCACTACAGCGCCTTTAATGTTTATTTTGAAGCGGTTCACGGTGATGGCGTAGGAAACCTTGATTCGTCCGTAGGTTCCCTAACCGGGGATGCTAGTGGTACTCTGCCAAATGTTACTATTAACACTATCCAAGGACAGCCACCTGTAACACAAGCAACGGCGCTAGGCGGTATCCTCGCCGGGACATTACCTAATCCTACTGCCGCTTCCGTTCTGCAAGCCCAGCTAGTGCCAGCGGGTACTATTATTGAGCACGCAGGAGCAATTGCTCCTGCGGGCTATCTTCCAGCTTTAGGGGGAGCATATTCACGCTCTACATATGCTACGTTGTTATCAGCTATTGCTATTACAAAAACGGTATCTTTTGGTAGTGGCGTTACGACGATAACAATCCCGGATGTTACGCTAGAACCATTTATCCAAGGGTTATTAGGCTTTACGAACATTAATGTTAATATAGTATACGGTACATCTATCCCGGTTAGTGGTACTGGTATTGGTGCATCTAATACAAATACTATTACTAGTGTCGAATTCACTTCTACACCATTAACGATCTTGACATTAGCTAGTCCCACATTGGCTATCGAGAGTTCTATTAGCCTCTTGTTTGCTCCCCATGGAGTTGGAGATGGCTCGACTACGTTTAATGTTCCTAATAGAGCCGGGATCGTAGGCATTGGTGCGGGTACCGGACCAAGCTTGACCGAGCGAGAACTTGGTAATCGTGGCGGAGAAGAGAACCATACATTATCTATGGGGGCACTACCCGCCAGCGGAGTAGGATTCACTACGGGGCCTCAAAGTAATAATCACTCTCATGGGGGTACAACTAATAATAGCTATGCTGATGGAGGCAACGGGGCTTTCCAGTATGCTGGGGTATTTGACCAGATTGTTTCTGATGGGTTGGCCGGTGGCGGTGACAATATTTCCCCAATAGCTTATCATAACAGTTCGACATGGGGCAATAATTCACTCAACCATAGTCACGGCTTTACAACTAATGGTGTTAGCGCAGACCACACCCACCCTGGTACTACTAATAACTTAGGCAACGGTAATTCCCACAATAATATGCAGCCATTTGGCGTCTTTAGTTACTTTATCAAAACCTAAGACCTAGTATGAGCAGCGATTTTATCTAGGGCACTCTTGAGCTTTGATGGAGATTTTTGAGATTGAGATTGTCCTTGATGAAGCTTGGCCAATGTGCTATCATTAGACCAATGATCGATCGAATATTTTGGACGTGCCAACTCATCGCTTACTTCGCGGTAGTTTTCTTGTATGCTGGATTTGGTGTCACTGGCTGGATTTGGCTTCCTATTTATAGTGTCACTACAATTGTGGCACTTAGTATTGCTTTTTACCGATGCATTAAACCATTCATTACTGTATATATCACTAATTCTAACAAGAGGTTGAGTTGAATAACTCGTAAAAAGGCAAAGGCCGTAGCCGCCGTGAATATCAGCAATTTTAGAGACTTGATTCGGGTCGTAAACGTACAGCCTGGCAATATTTGAGTAAGCTTGCTGCCAGGATTGTGTGGCATCTTGGGCAAATCCAATTGGATTTGCTTGTTGTTTGTTAGCCCATTGATTATCTAAATCGTCTTGTGTCCCATGTAAACCGTGCACCGGACAATCTAGCTTATGTCCTAAAGGACAGGTGCAACCGTCTGGCACAGGAGGATTAGAGGCGCGAGGCTCAGTTGGATCGGGGAAATTACGTGTATCCTGCTGATAATTATCAGCTTGCTTTAATTGAATAGGTTGACGCCCCTTCCACATCGCATCTTCAGCGGGACTATGGTGTAACGTCAAAGCCTCAGGTGGAATATTATGTGGAATTACTTTGAAAGGATGGTCATCGCCCATCATAGGGTTACTATTTAGTTGTTGGATATAACCAGGATTAATTTGCCAGGTATCTCGCTTAGGACTCTGCCAAGCATTAGGTGTAGGCGCAACATATACGCCACTTGGCTGATTCTTATAATCGTTAAGAGCCTTTTCAGCTACGGCATTACCCTCGTCAGCCAATTGTTGTAAACCCATCATACTATCATTTGAGGGATTAAATGGAGGACTCGCCATAAGGCCGTGTTGCATGATACGATCTCGCTCAGTAGTTGGACTACTATGGAAGTAGTCTACAGAATCTACAGCATTGGTGTTAGCTCGGGTGGTCGAATGTACCAAATGTGATAAACTTGATTTTGCCCAGTGAGATACCCGCTGTAGGGGTGCTATACTGGAGATAGTGAAGTTCTGCATCACATATTATGTTAGTGTAACCTTTAAATATGGAGAACGGGAATAGAATGACATCGCAGCAGGATGAATTTGATAATTGGTTTGGCGTACAAAATCAGGACCGTATTCAGATAGTATTTGATCGCGCCGTCAAGACATACGACGAGCAGTATATCGGTCTAAATAACACCGGTGAATATATTGATGATAATGACTTCATGGATATTTTCACGAAGGAGTTAAATCATGTCTGGATTACTGATACCGTGTGGTCATTACAGCGTAAGGGTCTTATCTCCCTAGAGGTCGTAGATGACGGTACCCTTGGCGCAACTATTACACCTAACGGTGAAGTACAAGTACAACTCATGGAATTAAGTAATCAATATGTCTAAACGCTGGCGGTTATATACACATACGTTAATTGGCATCTGGGGGTATACGCTGGCTGTGCTGATCGTATATAACCTGACCGGCTCTTACAGTGCCGCTATTTTTGGTGTGGCTATCGTATGGTCATTAGTCAACTTAGTTTTTACATTATGCCTCAAAAACGCACAGATCAAGTAAGTGCCCTGCATACCATGCTCGGTGTAGCAAGTCATAAAGAATGGTTCTTTATCGAAGAAGCAGCCCGAGCCGCACACTATGTAGAAGTCTGCCATTTAGGTGATGATTCGCTATTTGCGGAGCAGGCTCGTCTAGCCCGTATCGCGGCGGGATATGGTGGATTCGATGGCTAGTTTACTTTATATAGCTGCTTGTATTATTGTTGTCGGTATAGTATACTGGCGTGTGTCTGCTGTTGAACAACGATGTAGCGATTCGGATGAACCTTGGGTGGATGTTGATCCAGATTACTTTGAATCCGAAGTGGAGAAAGAATTACGTAATGAAGATTAGAACCAACCTAAAACAAGCTTTTAAACGTCGTTCGAGGGGCGATAAGATGAGTAATACCCAACTACTCAAATTGATTGAAGCATTAGAGAGCGGAAAGTATCAGCAGATTTTTGGATCATTGTCCATGATGAAGGATAACGGTTCGCAGTGTCGTGAACAATGCTTTTGCGCCGAAGGTGTCATGGCTGAGCTTTGGCGTCAAGATCATCCCGAATTAGCGAAATGGGAGATTCTAGACCCAGACCGAAACCAATCTGTATTAATCTTAAGAATCAATGGTCGCAGATGGCATGGGGTTACATCTACAATATATGACTATTTCTTCCCCGGTCCTGTCCGTCCGGATCTTGTGAGTATGAATGATGGCGAAGATGATATATATGACTCTATGACATTTGAAGAAATTGCTAACGTTTTGCGCGAGACATACTTAGACGATTGATATTGACGAAAGTCGATCACTTTGCTAAGCTACATGACATGAGCAATCAACAAATTCTTATATGCGTCAATGGCGATCATCAGTGGAAGCGTCCTGTGACCCGAGGCAAGAAGCCACGCTTCTGTCCTAAGCACGCGCCGGTAGCGGCTGTCAAGTCTAGCACTGTTACTCTGACGTGCGCCCATGGGCATACTTGGGAGCGTCCGAGGACTAAGGGCAAAACCCCAAAGTATTGTCCCGATCATAAGCCCGAGGCAGCTATCAAGGCACCTAAGACAGAAGTCCTACAATGCGAGCAAGGGCATGAATGGACGCGGGTCAAGTGTGGTAGGGCACCTAAGTTCTGCCCGGAGCATAAGCCTGAGAAGGTCGTTAACGTCAAGAGTGGTACGGGTATTCCAAGGGCGGATCTTGATAACCCATTGGTATCTGCTATACTTGATGGACCTGATACAGAGCTACGGCGTAAGATGGCATATGTCGTCAATGAATTTCGTAATCCGCGCGAGAGTCGAGAGATTGACGATTTCAAGGGCTTGCACTATACGTTTAAGCGGTTGCTTCAAGAATCTGCTAAGATTCTCAAGACAGCCGTACCAACACTGTAGGGTGGGAATGGCGCTACTATGCGTTCTATTGTTGGGGTTAAGAGTTTCACAAAGAAAGGTATAAGTTACGATGAATACATCAGCGAAGTACGATCCTACCATCGCTACTCTACGCGAGTCGATTGAACTAAACATAGAATTTACTACTTCTGAACGACTCGCTCGTCTATTGGATGGCTGTTCTATCACCGTTACGGTTCTAGACGGTGAGTTCTTTTCTGGCATTCTATCGGTAAATACAGATAGTATTTCTCTGTGGGATGGCAAGGAAGATCGTCAAATCCCCTTTGACGATATTGATAAGCTAATGGTATTCTGAACTATGAACGATAACGCAACAAAACTTGTAGACGCATTGCGCTCCGGTGAGTTTGAGCAATGTCATAACTATTTACGCCGCGCCGAATCATATTGTTGTCTCGGGGTCGCTTCTGAATTGTATCGACGTGAACATTCCGATACA
>Ga0210394_10001935_pt1 | contig 30517 bp, 36 predicted proteins | sample IncBWC12MmetaG_FD_160121 | JGI IMG/M metagenome (GOLD analysis project Ga0210394, IMG submission 160121) | Forest soil microbial communities from Barre Woods Harvard Forest LTER site, Petersham, Massachusetts, United States - Inc-BW-C-12-M | ecosystem: Environmental > Terrestrial > Soil >... | reverse complement strand
GCCGCGACCTCAGCCATGGCGACGGCCTGTCGTTTCGTGAACGCGTGATCCGGGGCGCAGACCAGGACGAGGTCCTCCGTGTGAAACGGGCGCAGCTCCAGGTCTGGATGCCGGATCGTTCGCCCCAGGCCGAGCTGGACCTCGTCGCGCACGACCAGCTCGACGACATCCTCGGAATGACCGGTCCTGACCGAGACGTCGACTCGGGGGTGCGTGGCTACGAACCGCTCGAGCAGCTCGGGGAGGACATAGGTGCTGACCGCCGGGGCGGCCGCGATCATGAGGTGGCCCGACGATGCCGTCATCACCTGCTCGAGCGCTTCTCGCCCGTCGACGAGGGCCCGCAGCGCCCGCTCTGCAAACGGGATCCAGGCCCGCCCCGCGTCGGTGAGCCGCATGCCGTGCGGCGTGCGTAGGAAAAGCGGTGTCCCGAGCTCCTTTTCCAGCCCGTGAAGGCGCGCGGTCAAAGTTGGCTGGGTGATGAAGAGGGCTTCGGCGGCGCGGCTGACGCTGCCCCGGCGGGCAACCTCGAGAAAGCCCTCGACCTGCACCAGCTGAATTCCACTGGGCTTGCCGTTACGTGATTCGTCTATGGCCACGGCCGTGGCGACAAATTCTATCTATGGGCGAGGCTTTCGGAGCAGGGCGGCGAGCGCGGGCACGACTCCGGCCTCAGCCGGCCGCCGGCCCTCGGAGGCCCCGGCCAATCTCGATTTGGCGGCGTCGGTCACGGAATTTCTGGAGCTTGTCGGGCCGTTCTTGATTGTGATGAAAGCTCTTTTCGGTTTCCACATGCCCAACTTCACGTTCCCCGGTGTCCCCCGCGAGGCCCTGTTCGACCGTGTGGTTCACCAGGCGCAGGCGGCCGAGAAGGCCGGCTTCGACTTGGTGACCGTGATGGATCACTTCTATCAGATCCGCGGCATCGGTCCGGAAACGGAGCCGATGATGGAGGCGTACACGACGTTGGGGGCCCTGGCCGCCAGCACGTCGCGAGTCAAGCTCGGCACGCTCGTTACCGGAGTGACCTACCGGAATCCCGCGATTCTCGCGAAGCAGGTCACCACGCTGGATGTGATCTCCCACGGGCGCGCCATCCTCGGCATTGGCGCTGCCTGGAACGAAGACGAGCACAAGGGCTACGGCGTCGAATTCCCGCCCATCGGACAGCGCATGGACCGGTTGGACGAAGCGCTGACCATTGCGAAGCTGATGTTCACGCAGGACCGGCCGTCCTTCGAAGGCAAGCACTACAGGATCGACCGCGCGCTGGACGTCCCGCGCCCGATTCAGCCCGGAGGTCCGAAAATCCTGATCGGCGGAACAGGTGAGCGCCGGACGCTACGCCTGCTCGCCCAGCATGGGGACATCGGTCACTGGTTTGGCGGGCCGATGGAGGAGCTGAACCGCAAGAAGCAGATCTTCTTCGAGCACTGCGAGGCGGTCAAGCGAGATCCTTCCGAGGTGCAGCTCACGCTGGGCGTCACCCTCGTCCTCGTGGAAAGCGAAAAGGACGGGAAAGCCATCCTGGACAGCCTTACCCCGGAGCGGCGGGCCATGGCGCGGGTCGCGACGTTGCCCCAGGCCCAGGAGATGATCGGCACGTTCATGGAGGCCGGATTCACCGGCTTCACGTTCAACAACAACATTTACGGGACCGACGAGTCGATGGCGCGCGCAGGCGAGCTGATCAGGGTCGTCAACGGCAGCAGCGTAGCGGCCTAAGAAACCCAGCTCTTGTAGGTCAGCTCACCCGCTCGCACCGGGACTTTTAGAAAGTTCTCTGGTGGTGCGAGCGGGCACGCCCACTTCGGGCTGTACGCGCACGAGGCGTTGTAGGCGTAGTTGAAATCGATCGTCACTTCGCTCGAGCCGGGCGTGATCTCGAGCACGAGCCCGTCGGTGTCCTTGGCCGTGTCGAACAGGTAGCGGCCTCCGCCATAGGTGTCGCGGCCGGACGTCGCGTCGCGAAATGGTACGAACAGGCCGCCGGCATACTGCACGAGGCTGAGCACGGTCAGGCGGCAACTCTCGCCGTGCAATCGGAACACCAGGTGGCCCGCCCTTCGATAGCGGACCGCTCCATCCTCGCCGCCGGTGTCGATGACGAGCTCGGACCCCTCCCCCGGTTCGAAGCGCGCATCCAGCCTGTACGCGGGGTCATGCGGAAAGTAATGGAGGCCCGCGAACGCGTGCCGCTCCTGATGCTCGATGGGAGATTGCGGGTGCGTGCGGAACAACTCGTCACGTCCCTTCCGGAAATGCTCAACCGCGTCCGGTCCGCTGGCTCGGTAGAGGTCGCCCACCCGGCGGCGCCAGTCGACGAGATCGAGGAGGCCCTGCGGGTCAGTGGCCGTCAACTGGCACCGCTCCCCTTTCTGTCGGTGTGAGCTTGTAGGCCGCGTGGGGCGGCAGGCTCGAGAGGGCCTGGTGCACGTCGTCTTCGGTCGCGTCGGTCACCGAGAGCACGTAGCGACGTGTGTTCGGATCCGCCACCTCGGGTGCCGGAACGACCGCAGGAACGGCGACCGCAACGGCGGCAGCCGGCTCAGGCGCGTGTTGGGCCGGCCGCGCGGCCGCATCAGCCCTCAGCACACGCCAGTGATAGATGCCCACTGCGGCGGCCACGATGAGCACCCCGAGGTAGTGGCCGAAGTCCAGGTTCGCGCTGTCCGCGAGCGTGGGCCGCGCGCTGAACACCTGGCGCAGCACCGCGGCGAGCATCCCGACCCCGGCCCCAATGGTCGCCAGCACGCTGGCCAGGAGCGCGGCCCAGACGTACAGTCGCCGGGGCAGGGCCTGCCGATCGATGGCCCAGGGCTGCTGCCTCCAGTGGGCGAGCCACGCCGCCGCACCCACGACAAGAAGGGTCAGCCACAGGCTGACCGGGTTCTTCCAGTCTCCGGCCGTGACTCCGATGATCGGGGCCTCGATCTGCTCGGCGACGGTCCACAGCAAACCCCCGGCGCCGATCGCCCAGGCCCCGAGCGCGACGAGGGTCGCGAGGTTTGTATACAACCGGCGGATGTTGGCCTGCCGCTCGCCCTCTTGCGTCTGCGCGTCCCGGGCGAGCCGCCGCCGCATCAAGTACCAGGCGATCCCGTAGACCACGAGCAGCGACGCTGGCGACGCGAGGCCGCCGAGGAGGTCGTTGCCAAATCCGCCCGGGTTGTCCACACCAACCGCTCGCGCCAGCGCGTAGTAGAGGATCTGGCTCGCGCCGAATAAAGCGATCGCGATGCTGACCGCAAGCGCGATGAAGCCCTGCAGCGCGCGGAGCGTGGAGTGGCGGTCATCCTTGATGTGGTTCTGCGCGACCGTGCGGGCGTGGAATCCCCACACGACCAGGCCGGCGATCAAGAGGCCCGCCGCATCGCCGATGAAGTGGCTATTGCCGAGGGGGCTGTTGACGGCTCTGAGCCAGAGCACCTGGATGAGGCTGCTCGCGCCGCTCAGCATCACCAACAGCCCGACGAGCAGAGCGACGTACATGTACCAGCGCCGCAGGGTGGCGGATGCGCCCTCCTCGCCAACCGCCGCGCCGTCGCGGGCCGCGACCCAGAAGTGGAAGGCCCAGATCAGAACGAAGACTGCCGCGACCCAGCCGGCCATGGAAGTCGTCTCCCAGTTCTGGCTCGCGGGGCATGAGGTTAGGATCGGGACATCGCCGGGCGTCAGCGGCGCGTAACCGGTAAAGCCGCAGCCATCTACCAAGGGGCGCAGCAGGTCGCCGGCTGTGATCGCAATCGTGATCAGCGCGCCCATGGAGCTGGCAAGGCACGCCCAGTAGAGGTAGGCGCGCCGGATTGCGGAGGCCCGCTCGTATGGGTCGCGCAATGCGTAGCGACGTGCGAACCAGAAATGAATCGCCCACACGGGCAGCGCCACCGCCGTCAGGGCGGTGAAAACCGCGAGCTGGGTCCGGGAGTTCTGGCCAGAAGGATCGTTGAAGAGAAAGAGGAGGACAGTTGTGCCGAGCAGGGCCAGTCCCGCCGCCAAGAGACCCAGGCTGACCGCGCTCACCACATAGAGGTAGAGCCGCCGCAGAGTCATGGCCCGAACCGTACTACCATGCGCGGGTGATCTCTCAAGAACTGCTCGAAATCCTGGCGTGCCCGAAATGCCACACGAAGGTGGAGTTCTTGGAGCCTGACGAGCTGCGCTGCCCGAACTGCAAAGTCCGCTATCCGATAGTCGACGGCATCCCCGTGATGCTCATCGAAGAGGCGAAGCCCGACCCGGATCAGTAGGGTTCGTCTACGCCTAAGACCATGCCCTGCGGGCAGGGCCACCCTACCCCCCTGGGGAGGGAAGTTTCACCTCACGCTGCGCACGAATATCCGCTGGTGTCGGTCGGGGTCGGATGTGCTTGCGCCTCGTTGATGTCGCCCGAGATCTCGCCATCGCTCAGGGCGTAAGCCTGGTTCGGGTCACCCGCCGACGTGGCGAACACGAGTCCCAACACATGCCCGCCGAGGTCCACCAGCGGACCGCCCGAGTTGCCCGGCCGCACCCGCGCCTGGAGGACGAGGATCTGTCTCGTCACGAGGTTGGCGTTGTAGATGTCGCGCCCTTCCGCCGGAACCTCGCCGTCGACGATGGCCGGAGCCGTCTGCTCGCCGCCTCCGCCCGGGTAGCCGATCACGGCTCCTTTCGTGCCGCGGTTGGCGGTTCCGAAGTTCAATGGCGTCCCCGTGTATCCCGGCACGTAGAGGACTGCGACGTCGCGCTCGGGATCGAAAAAGACGACGGTGGCATCAAGCAGGTCGCCGCCGGGGGACTGGATGGTATGCCCGCTCGTCCCAGAGACGACGTGTGCATTGGTGACGATGTAGCCGGGGCCGACCGGAAAACCGCTGCCTGTCACCATGCCGCCGCAGCCAAAGCCCGCCACCTTTACCACCGACTCCGCCGCGCGCTTGACCTCGACCGTGTCGACCGCGACGGGGATGGGCAGCGGCGCCGGCAACGAACCCGGCTCGAGGCCGGCGAAGACCGGCGAAAAATTGACGCCGGACAGGATTCCTTCGACGCTCGCGAGGAATGCAGGCGGCCGCGGAGCCGCATTGTCGAGAGTGTGCAGCACGACCGACCGCTGTATTTGCTGCGCGATCTCTGCGCTCGGCCCACGCGAAAAGCTCAGCCCGAGAAACCAGCACATCGTCAGCACCGCAACCACAGAAAGGGCCGCGCCGCCGATCGAGTCGGTGGCTGTGTGAACGCCGGCGCGCAGGATGCGGCGGCGGATCGGCTCGCCCGCGGCGAATCCGATGCTGGAGCCGAGGCTCCCGCCGATCACCAGTACCAGCGCCGCGCCCAGCGGCCGCGCACCGAGATTGTGGATCTCGAGGTAGTTGAGCACAGGGGTCGCGGCGGCAGCGCCCAGCAGGACTCCCGCGACCAAGCCCGCATACTGGGCGGCCGAGAGCCAAAAACCGCGCCGGTAGCCATTGGCGATCCCGATCAGCGTTGCGGCCAGGATCACCAGGTCTACGAGGTCAAACCCCATCAGCCTGTTAACACCCTAGCCCGTGGGAATCTTCACCCGCCGATTTGCCGATAATTGCAGGCGTGGTCTTACTTGTCGGCGAGTGGGTGCCCGCCTGGCTTGGTTTGAGCGCCACGTTCCTGGTCGCGGCGCTGGGGGTGGTCGGGCTCGGCTGGTGGGTCCTGCGCAAGGACAAGATGAACCGCGCGGCGCAGGAAGCTGAGCTCGCAGCGGAAACTCCGCCAGCAGAGGTCCACCACTAAAGAGGTAGATGACCTCCCGTTCGCGGGGAGGTGGGCGCGAAGCGCCGTAGGGAAAAAATCCCTTCTTGTCAGGCCGGTTGAGGTATGGGCTCTGGGTCGACGAACTCTCCCGAATCCCTGAGGTCGCGCAGCGGCATGAAGCTGCGAACCGGTGGCACGCGTTCGAAGTTGTAAGGAGGCGGCGGAGATGTCGTCGCCCACTCGAGGGTGTTGGCGCCCCATGGGTCGTTGCCCGCAATCTCCCCGCCGTGCCAGCTCCTGGCGATATTGATCAGGAAGAGGAGGACGGAGAAGGCAATCAGGAAAGATGAAACGGTGATGATCAGGTTTGTCGTGGCCCACGCCACGTTGGTATAGATCGCGATGCGGCGGGGCATGCCCTCGAGACCAAGAGTGTGCATGATCAGGAACGTCCCGTTGAAGCCGATGAACGTCGTCCAGAAGTGCCATTCCCCGAGCGTGCGATTCAGCTTGCGACCCGTGATCTTCGGGAACCAGTAATAGATGCCTGCGAAGATCGTGAACACGCTGCCGCCGAAGAGCACGTAGTGGAGATGGGCGACCACGTAGTAGGACTGATGCAGCTGCGTGTCCACCGGGACTGACGCGAGATAGATGCCCGTGAGTCCGCCGATCAAGAACGTGGCCATGAATCCGAAGACGAACTTCATCGGCACCGTGAACTCGATCGAACCCCACCAGGCGGTGGCGATCCAGTTGAAGAACTTGATGCCTGTCGGTACCGCGATGAGCATCGTCATGAGCATGAAGAAGCCCTCGACGTAGGTGTTCATCCCGACGGTGAACATGTGGTGTGCCCACACGGTCATCGAGAGGAAGACGATCCCGAACAGGGCCATCACCATCGACATGTAACCGAAGATCGGCTTGCGCGCGAACACCGGGATGATCTCCGAGATCATGCCGAAACCGGGCAGGATCATGATGTAGACCTCGGGGTGCCCGAAGAACCAGAAGAGGTGCTGGTAAAGGACGGGCCGACCCTGCGTCGTGAAGAACTGCGTCCCGAACTGGCGGTCGAACTCGAGCAGGATCATCGCCGCGGCGAGCGGCGCACCCACCACGAGCAGCAGGATCGAGGTCGAGATCTGCGCCCACACGAACAGGGGCAGGCGCGTTAGCTTCATGCCCGGCGCGCGCAGGGCGACGATCGTGGTGAGGAAGTTGGTCGACGCCATGATCCCGCTGATCGCCCAGACGATGAGGCTCAAGGCCCAGAAGTCCACGCCGAGGCTATGCGATTGGTACGCCTTCTCGGTCAGCGGCGCATACCCGGTCCAGCCCGCGTCCAGCGCGCCGCCCGTGAAGAAGCCGCTGTAGTAAAGGATGATCGAGACCGGTACGAGCCAGAACCCGAGCAGGTTTACGCGCGGGAAGGCCATGTCTCGGGCGCCGATCATGATCGGGACCATGTAGTTGGCGATTCCGGTCAGGAAGATCGTGACGAAGAAGAAGATCATCGTCACTCCGTGCGCCGAGATCAGCTGGTTGTATGTCTCGGCGTCGACGATCTTGCCGTTGGGCTGAGCGAGCTGAAGCCGGATGACCAGGGCAAAGATGCCGCCGACCACGAAGCTCAACATGCCGGTGACCATGTACATGATCCCGATCAGCTTGTGATCGGTCGTCGTCAGCCAGATGCTGATCGGCTTGAAGAATGTGTCGTCGTATGCCTTGGGTCGAGGCAGGGGCGGCGGCATCGGCGGAATCGGGGGAGCGGGCAGGGGGGCTGTCGTGACTGCCATCTGATTTCTAATCCTAACTCGGGGTTGGTGAGGCTGACGGTGACGGCGAGGGGGACGGCTGAGGGGACGGCGCGTGCTGCTTGGCGAGCTGCGTCTGCATCCACTGGTCGTAGTCCGTCTGGTCCATCGCCTGCACGATGATCTGCATCGTGCTGTGGCCGGCGCCGCACAGCTCAGCGCACTCTCCGCGCCACTCGCCCACCTGGTTGATCTTCATCCAGGAGAAGTTGTCGTAACCCGGCACGGCGTCAGTCTTGCCTGAGATGGCGGGCACCCACCAGGAGTGGATGACATCAGTGCCTTGGAACCGCAGCTTGATCAGGGTGTTCACCGGGACCACGAACGGGGTCACGTCGCCCGCGAGCGTGCCCTCTTGGTCCACCACGACGCCGTTGTCATACGTGTAGATCCAACCGAACTGGTGCCCGCTGACGGTGACATTCATCTGCGCGTTGGCGACCGGCTGGAAATCCTTCTGCAGCGTGATGAAGCTCACCACCACGATGGCGAGGACGATCGCCAGCGGCACCAGCGTCCAGACGATCTCGAGGGTGGTGTTGCCGTGGATCTGCGGCGGCACGTAGCCGGCCGGCTGTCGGGAGCGGCGATAGCGGAGGACGACCCAGAGCAGCGCTCCTTCGACGCCGACGAAGATGATGATCGCCGGGATCGAGATCAGAAGGTATAAGTTGTAGATGTCCTGCCCGTTTGGCGAAACAGGAGTCGGGAAGATGGGGGAGATGCCCCCGATCCCGCCGCAGGAGCTGAGCGCCAGCGCGGCGGCCCCAAGGCCGATCGTCGTGAAAGTCGCGCGGGCGCGTGCTGCCACGGCGGTCAGTATATCGATGACCGGAACTGCGACCGGCGAGCCACCGCGGCGACCGGATAGAATCCGAAATCGACTGTGGCGGCATCGAAGCAGACTCGATACGTTGACGTGTCGAACCCCAGCCTGGTGGTCGAGTGCCCCCGCTGCGGTCTGATGACGGCCCGCTTCGTCGACCACTGCCGGAACTGCGGCTACAAGCTCTGGCCTTCGGGTGTCATGGCCTCGGCCGCGTTCAAAGCGTGGCGGGCGGTCGATCCCGAGCACCGCTCCGAGGTGTCCCGGTTCGACATGGACTATCCCATCCATATCGACGACACGATCGACTTCGACGCGCGGGCGCACGCGCTCGGCATTCACATCTCGCCGCCCAGCAACTGGCCCTTCGTCATCTGCTTTGGCCTGCTCTTCCTAGCGATGGCCGCGATCCCGTTCTCGTCCACCCCGCGCATCGTGCTGGCTGTGATCGGGGGACTCATCTTCCTGTGGGGAGTCGTCGGTTGGGTGGTGGTCGACGACAGCAAGATGTTCCCGACGGACGCTCCGGGGCCGGGGGTTCACCACTGATGGCGGTCGCCACGATGCGGCCCGAGATTCAGCCGGAGTACCCCGCGATCAAGCCGGGGATGATGGGGATGTACATCTTCCTGGCTTCCGAGGTGATGTTCTTCGGCAGCCTCTTCGCCGTCTACTTCTACCTGTACGGGTCGCACATCGTGTGGCCGCCGCCTCCACCCAGCAACGTCAGCGAGTTCTACGTCAACTGGTACCCGATCCCGGTCGTCAACACGATCGTGCTGTTCTCCAGCGCGTTCACGTGCCACTTCGGCGCCGATGCCCTGGCGCATGACAACCGGCGCCGGTTCTATGTCTTGTGGACCGCGACCATCCTGCTGGGACTCGCCTTCGAGTTCGGCCAGCTCTATGAGTTCATCTCGGCCTTCGGGCGCGGACTGAACCTGACCGCCAACAGCTTTTCCAGCGCATTCTTCATCATGACCGGCTTCCATGGGGCTCACGTTCTCGGGGGCCTCGTCTTGCTGACCTTGATCCTCTACCGAGCCACCCGGGGCCAGTTCTCGTCGCAGCATCATGTCGGCGTCGCGGCGGTGACGCTCTACTGGCACTTCGTGGATGTGGTCTGGTTCTTCCTGTTCACCATCCTCTATGTCGGAGTCGCGCTGTTCCGATGAAAGCCCTGGCCGCGGGCGTCGCGGCGGTGGCCCTACTCCTCGCTGGATGCGGAGGCGGCAGTGCCTCCGGCCAGCCGACCGGGTCGATCAAAGTGACGCTGACCGAGTTCAAATTCGATCCCTCAACGATCAGCGCGCCGAGCGGCAAGGTGGTGTTCTACCTGGTCAACGGCGGTACCACGTCGCACGACATGATCATTCGGGACAGCTCCAACAACCGGGTCGACGGGAGCGAGCTGATCTCAGCGGGGGACACGTTCATATTCACCGTCAACAACATCCCGGCAGGGACCTACACATATTTCTGCGACCAACCGGGCCATGAGGCGTCGGGCATGAAAGGGACGCTCACGATCACTTAGCAAGTCTGTTTCCCCTCTCCCGCGGGGGAGGGTGGCCCTACCGCAGGGCACGGGTGAGAGGACCGAGCTCTTCTTCTACGTCGGGGTTGCGGTCGGACTCCCGGAAGGCGTCGGCGACGGCGACGGGCTGGGTGACGCTGGAGGAGTCGGCGACGGGCTCGGTCCGGGCGCCGTGCTCAGCACCTCGACATCAAAGGTCAGCGTGGCGTTGGGCGGGATGATCACCGCGCCCGTGTTGGGATCGGTCTGTCCTGCGCTCCCGTAGCCAAGGGCGCCCGGGATGATGAGCTTTCGCTTGCCGCCTACCTTCATCCCTGGTATTCCCTCATCCCAACCGGGAACCACCTGGCCAACTCCGATCTGCACGGCGAAGGGGGTGCGACCGGGGTCGCGGCTGCTGTCGAACACCGTTGCGGCGTCGAGCCAGCCGGTGTACTGGACGGTGATGTTGTCGCCGCTCTTCACAACGGTGCCGGTACCGACTATGAGGTCGATGTACTTCAGCCCGTCGGGGTAGGTGACGACCGGCAGCCCGGCGCCGTCGTTGAAGTTGTCCGTCCCCGGCAAGGGGCTGACCGCGGACGTCGGACCCGGGCTTTCGTTTGCGATGGGTCCGGTACTCGCGTAGGGATCGGAGTAGCCGCACGCCGTGATCGCGACCGCGACCAGCGGGATGACGGCGAACCAGAGTCGCTTCACGATGCTGTGATGTCGATCGAGCTCATGGTGTCGCCGACCTGGATCTTGTCGAGCACGTCCATCCCCGATGTCACCTGGCCGAAATGGTTGTAGACACCGCTCGTCTCGAGGAACGGGGCGTCGCCGATCGTGATGAAGAACTGCGAGCCGCTCACCCCGGCCTGGCTCGAAGCCATGCCGGCCGTGCCGCGTGGCCACTTAGAGGGGTTGTTCTCGTTGGGCAGCTTGTAGGCCGGGCCGCCGGTCCCGTCGCCGGACGGGTCGCCGCCCTGGACCACGAAGCCGGGGACGACGCGGTGAAATGTCAGGCCGTCGTAGAAGTGGTTTTGCGACAGGTACACGAAGTTGTTGACCGTCTGAGGCGCGATCTTCGGGTCGACGAAGGCGATCACGAAGTCGCCGCGCGTGGTGTGCACGGTGGCCGTGTACTGCTTGCTCGGGTCGATCACGGTGGGCGGGGGCGTGGGGCGTTGTTCCATGCAGGTGACGATCTCATTGTCGCAGCCCGGGGCGAACGAGGTCGCGGCCGGCGTGCCTCCTCCGGCATCGCACGCGGAGACCGCGAGCAACACAAGCGCGGCACCAAGAATCCGCCTCACCCGCGAGACTCTACGAGATCAGCGGACCGGTTCGCGAGCCCCGAACGCGATCAGCACCGCCAGCGCGACGGCCAGACCGGCGACCATGATCAGCGCGGCGGAGACGCTCGCCGTCGCGGCCACAACCCCCCCAAGGGCCGGTCCGATGGCGAACCCGAGCGCAACCGAGCTGGCGTTGGCCCCGAAGACGGTGCTCTGGGCCTCTGGCGGCGTCTCGAGCCCGATCATGCTCGCGGTCGCGGGAATGACCACGCCGCTGAACAGGCCATTGAGCGCCACTCCGCCGACTACAACAGCCACCCAGGGCGCTAGCCCGATGAGCGACACGGCCACCGCGACCATCACCGCGGCGACAGCCGTCGTCCGCACGTAGCCCAACCGGCGCGTCACCAGGGTGTAGAAGACCGCGGCGCCGCTGCTCGCGACGCCCGCGAGTCCGTAGGCGACGCCCGTGACCGCCGACACCCCGGTGCTCAACATCTCCAGCAAGCGCAGCACCACGAGCTGCTGGGTCGCGGAGTTGCACACGTTGATCAGGCCCTGCGCTCCGATGAGCACGCTCAAGGCGCGGACTGCTCCCGGGCGCTGCTTGATGAGGTCCAGGGTCCCGACCTGCGGGCCGACGCGAGGCCGGCGGGGGCTCTCACGCACGATCAAGAGCACCGGAATCAGCGAAAGAAGCAGCAGGACGCCGCCGCCCAGAAAGACGAGGCGCAGACCGAACACGGCTCCTGCCAGGCCGCCGATGACGGGGCCGATCGCGCCGCCGAGCGCAACCGCCGAGGTCACCACCCCGAGCGCCCAGCCCACGCGGTTGCGCGGCGTCTCGACCGCCACGAGCGCTGTCGCCGCGGCCACCGTTCCGCTGGTTGCGCCCTGCAGAAACCGCAAGACCAGGAGCTGTGTCGGCGACTGGACGAAAAAGATGAGGCCGACGGTGATGGCGCCCCCGACCATCGAGCGCAGCAGCATCGGCTTGCGGCCGAACCGGTCTCCCATCACGCCCCAGATGGGGCTTGCGATCGCCATCGAAAGCCCGGACATGCTGGCGATCGCCGCGGTCCAGAGGTCCAGCTCGCCGCCTTGGGGAACACCCAGGTCTTTGGAGATGAAGATCGAGAGGAACGGGAAAGCGAAGCTGAAACCGAAGATCGCCGTGAACTCGGCAAACCACAGCGCGGCGAGGTTGCGCCGCCAGTCGATCCCCCCAGGGCCGGCGGGAGGGGTGGTCGCGCGCGGATCGGTGCTCAGTGGCTGGCGCTCAAAAGCTCGACGATGTAGTCGGACGTAATCGGCAGCCGGTCGACGACGGCCGCTGGATTGCGCTTGCGCAGCGCGTCTTCGACGGCGTTGGAGATGGCGGCGGGGACGGGGATGGTCCCGCTTTCGCCGGCGCCTTTGAAGCCTTCGGGGTTGGCGTCGGTCGGCGTCTCGCTGCTGATCAGATTCAGGGTGACGCGCATCTCGCCGGTGCTGACGATCGTGTAGTCGAGAAAGCTCGCGGTCCGGAATAAGCCGTCGGTGTCGTAGATGGCCGCCTCATAGAGCGCATAGCCGAGGCCATGGGCGAATCCACCGTGCAGCTGGCCTTCGAGGGTCAGCGGGTTGATCGCCTTGCCGGTGTCGTGGACGATCACGTACTTCAAGACCTCGACCTGGCCGGTCTCGGGATCGACCGCGACCACCGCGGCGTGGCAACCGCTCGAGAAGGCGAGGGGTCGATCCGGATCGAAGCTCTCCAGAACTTCGAGCCCCTCGTCCGGCAACACGTCTGTCGCGGGCACCTGTCTCGCTGGTGCGCCGCGCACGCCGATCACGCCGTCTTCGAGCACGAGGTCGTGCACGTCAGCTTCGAGCACATCGCCGGCGTGTTCGAGGATCGCCTTGCGCATCGCGGTCGCCGCCTTCGCCGCCGCATTGCCGACCTGCACCGCGCTCCGGCTGCCGGCTGTCAGGAGCGCGAAGGGGACGTGCTGTGTGTCGGCCGCCGTGACTCGGATTTTGTCGAGCGGCCAGCCCAGCCTTTCGGCAGTGACCAGTGCGACCATCGTTTCGTGGCCCTGCCCCTGCGGCGTCGACCCGACGTAGACGTGGGCGATGCCGTCGCTGGAGACGTGGATCTTGGCCGGCTCACCGCGTCCGAATCCCGTCGACTCCACGCAGCAAGCCACCCCGAATCCAACGAGGCGGCCGTGTGCCCGCACGCGAGCCGGATGCGGGCCTAGCTTCTCGACCGCCAGCTCGAGCAGTCGAGGATAGTTGCCTCCGTCGTAGACGTAGCCTCGGCGCCCCGCGGGAAAACCGGTCGTATACGGGATCTGCTCCGGTTGGACCAGATTGCGCCGCCGCAGCTCGACCGGGTCCAGGTCGAGGGCCCGCGCCAGCCGGTCCATGACTCGCTCCATTGCGTAGTTGCCGAGGGGCCGGCCCCCGCCGCGGATGAACCCGCTCGGCACGGCGTTCGTATAGACGAGCTGGTAGTCGATCTCCATCGCCGGCAGCACGTACGCCGAGATCATGTGGGCGATGATGATGTCGGGCTGCCCGGTGCCTGAGGCCGCGTAGGCGCCTACGTCGTGGATCAGGCGGCCCCGCAAGCCGCGCAGCTTGCCGCCCCGGTCCGCCGCAAGCTCCACTTCGATCACGGATCCGTGTCCCTGCGCGGTCGTCGCGCCGTCCTCGCTGCGAGACGCGACCCAGCGCACTGGTCGCTTCAAGCGCCACGCGCCGAGCGCGGTGAGCACCTCCTCGGGGAAAACGCTTCCTTTGGCGCCGAAGCCTCCGCCGACATCCTCAGCGAGGACCCGGACCTTCGCTTCGTCGATGCCCAGGGTGGAGGCCACCGCGTGCTTGACCCCAAACACGTTCTGCGTCGAGGTCCAGACCTTGATCCCGCCTGTCTCAGGGTCAGGGGTCGCGGTGACCGAGCGCGGTTCCATGGCGGCTCCGGCGACACGCGCTGTGGTGAGACGGAGCTTGGCCGTGACGCTGTCTGAGGCGAATGCGGATTTGATGTCGCCGTAAGCGATCGTCGCCGCCTGCGCGATGTTCGACTTCATGTCGGCGTGCACGGTCGGCGCACCGTCGACGCCGGCGGTCACGACGTCGCCGACGCCTGGAAGCGGGTCGAGTTCGGGGGAGACTTGCTCGGCGGCGTCATTCGCCTGGTACGAGGACTCGGCGACCACCATCGCGTAGGACTCGCCGATGTAGTTGACCTCGTCGCGATTCAGGATCGGCCGCCCCCGGTGCTCCACACCCACCGCGCTGGACTCGCCGAGGCCTGTCACCACCTCAGGCAGGTCATCTGCCGTCCAGACTGCGATGACCCCTGGCATTGCCTGCGCCCCCGACCTGTCGATGGCCCTGATCCGGGCATGCGGCAGCGTCGACCGGCAGAAGACGGCGTGCAGCATGCCGTCGAGCTTGATGTCGCCGGCGTAGCGCCCTGCTCCCGTGACGAGGCGTTCGTCCTCGACTCGGCGCGTACGCCGGCCGATGTAGGGAGGCACGGCAACTACAATAATTCGTCACCCGGCAGCCCATTCCGAAAGCCCGGATGAACGCGGGCGGCTAGCTCAGTTGGAAGAGCGCCAGCTTGACATGCTGGAGGTCGGGGGTTCGAAACCCTCGCCGCCCACCAGATCGGGATGTTTGGCGGCTGCCGATCAACCCCGCCCGGCGAGATTCGTCAGCCTGCTCCGCGACCTCTACTGGCACCTCAACCGCAACCCATAGCGAACCGCTTCGACGACCTCGATCAGGTCGCAGAACCTCGGCTTCGGCGTCCGCCACCTGGCGGCGCAAAAGGGTCGACCACATCCACTTCTACGAACCGGCGGAGCCCGATGTCGCGGCTGTAGATCCGCCGTACGCCGTGCTGCCTCATCAGCGCGATGAGGTGGGTGTCGGGCACGTCGTTTCCGCGTGCCAGGTCGCGGCTCGTTTGACGGAACAGCTCCCAGAATCCGTCCGCCTCGCCTGGTGTGCGCACGTGCGGCCGCTGGAGAAGGGCTTCGGCGTTGGCGGTCGCTTCGCGTGCGGTAAGGGGCTTCTGGAGGATCGCGGGGTGCGTAACGATGCGAAGGTAACCCAGTACCACCGGCCAGAATAAATACAGAAGGTCGGGTCCATCCGCCAGGCGCGTAACCAACTCGATGGCTTGCGCGTGGACGGGATCTCTCTGATTGCTTGCGTAGACGAGGACGTTGGCGTCGACGGTTGCGCTCATCTGCGCGCGTCGAGCAGGGCCCTCACCGCCTCCTTGTCTTCAAGGTCGACCAAGGGCCGTCCCAAATCCTTGGCGATCCACGCCAGGCTACCGGGATCCCGCGGACGTCCGTCCTTCTCCCTGAGAGACGCGGCCAGCAGCTCGGATGCGAGCTGGCCCATGCTCTTGCCGGCGCCCTTGCTGCGGCGCTTGAGCTCCTTCGCGACCGTCGGGTCCAGATCGATGGTGGTGCGCATGATGCGTGATGCTAGCACGACGCGCATCAGATGAAGTAGCCCAGGCGTTCGGCGGATCCCAGTCCCGCGGCCAGAGCTCACTGAGTACCTTCGGGGGGTAGTATGGTGAGTATGGCGAAAGTTAAGGTCACGATCACTCTTGACCGTAGTAAGGCAAACGACGCGCGCGCCTTAGTTGGGGCGTCCTCGACCTCGGAGGTCATCGACATCGCGCTCGAGCGGCTGATTCGGGCAGCACGCAAGAGCAAGGACGTGGCCGCCTACAGGCGACTCCCACCCACGAAACAGGAGAATGATCTCGCCCTTGTCGGGGACGCGGGCGCCCTGGCCGACGAGACGGACTGGGAAAGCCTGTACGAGGACGCCGAGGGGTGACGACGGCCTCGATCCGTCGCGGCGACGTCTGGCTTGCCCGGTTGGACAAGATCCGACCACTCGTTGTTCTGACTCGAGACCCGCTCGCGTCAATCCTCAATGCCGTGATAGGAGCGCCGATCACTTCGACCGTTCGCAACCTGTCCACGGAGGTTGCGGTTGGGCCGGGCGACGGCGTTCGCGTCCGCTCGGTCGCTAATCTGGACAACGTGCAGTTGGTCGCTCGATCGCGACTCGTGCGTCGAGTGGGCAGAGTCAAGCCGACCACCATGCAGGCTATATGCGATGCGCTGGCAACCGCGGTGGATTGCGGTTAATAGCCTCCCGAACCCTGGGCGACCCCGACCTCGGTCGGCAGGTTCGGGGGAGTAGCCCAAGCGGACGCTACTCGAACCGCCTCGACGACCTCGACCTGCTCAGATGTCGGGAGCTACGATCCAGGCGAAGTTTGCCAGCCTCTGACGCAGCGTCGAATCGGCAGTGACCAGAGTCCCGTGGGCCCGCTCCGCGACCGCTACGTAGATCATGTCGTAGATCGGATGGTTGTCATAGCGCCGTGAAAGCTCCCAGGCTCGGTCCATGTGAGTGGCATCATCGGCGAGATTGAAGGGCAGCCGGATCAGCTGGTAGTAAGCGATGTGGGCCGCGGCGCCTGTCCACTTCGATCGCTTTACCCCCTCAGCAACGCGTTGTCACATTCCGAAAGCAGCAAGCGCGGGGCGATGAGCTCCATGCCTTCCTTGGACAGTCGCCGCAATGTTCTGACGGCGAGTGCGGACATGCTGACAGTGGGCGCCACGATGTCCACGACGACGCTTGCATCGAGAACGGCCACCGCAGCCACGGGATCAGGACCGCTCGCGGCGGTCGTCAAGGACGAGATCCGCAGCCGACTGTTCTGAGGCCCCGCGCTTGAGTCCGGATCGCTGCAGTTCTGCGAGCCACTCTTCGATGGTCCGGGTCTCGCCGATACCCGCAGAGCTCATCACTTCGTGGAGTTGCGCGCGTCCAATCAGCAGCTTGTTCCCACGCTTATGGGCTTCGAGTCGGCCTGACCAGACCCAGCGTCTGATCGTCTCTGGGGAGCGGCCGGCTAGGGCGGCCGCCTGGAGGACGTCGATTTCTTCGGATCGAGAGCTGGCCACGGCTCAACCCTACCGCGCCCTGAAAGCGTGTTGTAGAAGTAGCCCCAGCGGGATTCGAACCCGCGATCTCAGCCTTGAAAGGGCCGCGTCCTAGTCCACTAGACGATGGGGCCTAGCTAGGTACTCTAATTACCGCCGTTGCCCGTAAGTCTCGGAAGACCACCAGGCGAACGTCAAAAGCGGGCGTAGCACAATGGTAGTGCGGCAGCCTTCCAAGCTGTTTACGTGGGTTCGATTCCCATCGCCCGCTCCATCGCTCGTTCCATTCATCTAGCGGGCCGCCTGCTTGCTCCGGTGACGTCCGATCGTGAAAGGCAGGTCCAGGATCGCGAACAGGACGAGCGCGAGAGCGGCCGCCCCGACGATGTACCACGGCCACGGACCCAGTAAATCCAGCAGGCTGTGCGCGCCCGGCGTGTAACGCAGGTACATGTAGTTGCCATCGCTCAGAAAATTGATGCCCGCGTCGAGCACCATCAGGACGAAGGTCAGGCCGAAGACTCGAACCACGGCTCCAGGACGTGGCGAGATCTTGAGCCCGATGACCAGGAAAAGCGCTGCCGCCACGATCGCTCCATGCGCGATGAAGTACTGCATGAAGCCGAAGCTCGGAAAGTGGTCCGAGAGGTCGGGCGTGATGAGGCCGTTCGCCGTACCGGCAAGACCCCAGAAATAGGTGAGCTCGACCAGTAGCGGGTGGCGGAACCAGAGCGCTCCTGCCGACACGAACGCAGCCACATCGCAAAGTTGAAACGGCAGCGCGTAGCTGGCGGAATACGTGCCGTGGCCGGCCAGCCACACCCACCATGAGGCTTCGTTCGCAAGGATGACGCCCGCCAGGACCCGGCCCGCGACCACCGTCCATGAGCCCGGCCGCAGGCGCGCTGCGACGATCAGGGTCGCGATCACAGCGGCAATCACCGCCAGCGTCACGAGGTGCTCGACCCCGAGCAATTTCGCCATCGGCACCAGTTTCGCCTGGAGTTCGCCTTACGTCAGCATCAAATGGAGTCAGCCCAGTTTCGCTTCGCGAGCGGCTCGAAAACTCACACCCGACTCCAAGCCCCCTGTGAATTGCCAGCGGACGATTGGGGCATGAACAAGACTCGCGGCCTCATATTCGGATCCGTGGTGGTCGGCTCGATGATCTTCGGCGGGGTCCTGAGCGCCACCGTATTCGCCAATTCGGGATCGCAGTTCAACGTCAACGCCGCGTCATCGGCCGCCTCGCCGTCGCCAGGCCCCTTCAAGTCGAATGAGACGGGCGCGCACGAAAAAGGTGAGAGCGCGGCCCAGGAGACCGCGGAGAACAACGGCACGTTCCGCCCCGGCGGCCCGGGCGGCCCGGGGGCCCGGGGGGCCCGGGGGGCCCGGGGGCCGGCCCGTCGAACGAGACGCCCGCCCATGAAGCAACCGAGTCAGCGGCACGCGAGGCCGCAGAGAAGACCTAACCGCAGAAAATAGGTCTCGTGCCAAGCGGGACGGGAACCAAGATTCGGGTCTACCTGGAGGTCGGCGGCAAGCGCACCTTTGCGAGCGCCGCCGACTGGCCGGGTTGGTGCCGTTCCGGCAAAGATGAGAGCGCCGCCATGGATGTCCTCGCCGCGTACGCGCCTCGATATGCAGCCGCCGCAAAGCTCGCCAAAGCTCAGCTGCCGGCCGGCGCGCTCACGTTCGAGGTCGTCCAGCGAATGCCCGGCAACGGCACCACTGATTTCGGCGCGCCCGGCATCCCCGCCAAGGACGAATCGAAGCCGCCGACCGCGCAGCAGGCAGCACGGCTGCGGGATCTCCTCGACGCCTGCTGGGCGTACCTCGACCAGGTCGTCGCCAAGGCGCCGGCCGAGCTGCGCAAAGGACCGCGAGGCGGCGGACGGGATCGCGACAAGATGTTCGAGCACGTCCTCGGAGCCGAGACTGAGTACGCGAAGGCAATCGGGGTCCGGCTCAAGCAACCCGACGGCATGAACAAAGCCGCTGTGCGCGCCTTTCGCAACGGCATCCGCGACGGCGTGGCCAAACCGAACCCAGACACAAAATGGCCGGTCGCGTACATGGTGCGGCGGACCGCGTGGCACGCGCTCGACCACGCGTGGGAGATCGAGGACCGCAGCAAGCCTTAACCCCGTCGGTCTAAATTGGGTCGCTGATGGACAACAAACCAGGTCTTTTGGTCGTGATGGCTCACCCCGACGACGAGTCGATGGGCTGCGGCGGGTTGATCTTGCGACACACGCGCGCCGGAATCCCTGTCCACCTCATCTGCGCGACGCGCGGCGAGGCGGGCTGGACCGGCAAGCCGCTCGGCGCCAGGCAGGAGGATCTCGCCGAAATCCGAACCCACGAGCTCGAGGAGGCTGCGGCCGCGCTCGCCATCAGCGGCGTCGAGCTGTGGGACTACCCCGACGGCGGCGTGGACAAGGTCGACCCGCAGCTGATCACCCAGCGGATCTGGGAGCAGATCACCAGGCTGCGCCCAAAGGCGGTCGTTGGTTGGGGACCGGATGGCGCGTACGGGCACCCGGACCACATCGCCGTGGGCGCTTCGACTGACATCGCCGTGACGTCGATGGCGGAGGGGGATCGCCCCGCGCTGTATCACATCGCGATCGATCAGCAGGCCGCCGACTTCTACAAAGAAGCCGCACGGCTCGCCGGCGACGGCAGGCCGCTGCCGCTGCTCGTGAAAGACCATGTCGACCTAGCCATCGACCTCGACTCCGACGAGGTGATGATGAAGCTGCGCGCGATCGACTGCCATCGAAGCCAGCTCGAAGACTGGCGCATCAGCATTCGCGACCATCCCAGGCTGATGCAAGAGGGATACGGACACGAGCCTTACCTGGCCATCGCCTCGCGCACTCCGGCCCTGGCGTCAAACGGCTTGCTGGGCGAGTTCGCGGGCTAGAGGTCCGCTGCCAACCCACAGCGCAGCTTCTCCGTTCGAGGACCTGGCACTTGTATTTAGTTGCCTGGCAAAACTCAACACTCGCGTCGGCGAAATGCAGCCGTCGTGGGCTAACCTTTAGCGCCTGACTCCGGCCTGCGTTGGGCCTATTCAAGTCGGGGGTGATTAGATCTGATGGACGTGCAAGAAGCAGTGGCAGAAAGCACATCGGTGGCTTCTGCCGAGGACAATGGCGACGCCAGACGGGGCGGCCAGCGCAAATTCACGATGGGGCCGAACGACAGCCTCGAGGGCAAGCTGGTCTACGAAGGCGATGTACACGTAGACGGCCGTGCCGAAGGTGAGTTCAAGGTCAGCGGAAACCTAGACGTGGCACAGGGCGCGACGGCCCGGATTTCGATCGAGGCGGCGAACGTGACGGTGAAGGGCCAGGTCGAAGGCTCGGTCAACGTTCACGACAAGCTCACGCTGGGCAAGAACGCCAAGCTCAGCGGGGACATCGTCGTCCGCAGGCTTCAGATCGAGGACGGAGCCAGCCTCAATGGCCACGTTCGAATGGGAGACATTGAGCAGCACGGCTCCGGCGGCTAGAAACCGCACCCCCGCACCGGCGGGAAATGGGTCCGACGGCGCCCAGAGCTCGATTGTCCTTGGTCCGCGTGACCGGCTGGTCGGACAGCTCTACGTAGAGGGAGACGTTCGGGTCGCTGGCACTGTCGAGGGCGGCCTCGAGGTTACAGGCAGTGTCGAGATCGACGATGGCGGCCGCGTCACGGGGCCGGTCACGGCGCAGGACCGCCTGGTCGTCGGCCGGTCCGGCTCCCTCGTTGGAGACGTGCGCGTGGCGCGCCTGGTGGTCCAGGACGGCGCGACGTTCAGCGGCAAGGTATCGATGGGCAAGCAGGTCGAGGCGCCTCCGAAGCCTGTCGAGCCACCAGTCGCGGTCCCGGAACCGGTCAAGGCCGAAGCGCCGGTCAAAGCGGAAGTGCCCGCCACCGTTGCCGAGCCTGTCAAAGCGCCGGTACCCGTCAAGACGCCGCAGCCTCTCAAAGGGCAGCGAAACCCACAGCAGTTCCAATCGCCGAAGCCGCCTGACCGAAAGGGCAAGCGCCGCTAGCGGGCGCGGCCTCAGCGCTTTTTGGTAGCCGTCTTCTTGGCTGCCTTGGGTTTGGCCGCCTTGGCCGGCATCGCCCGCGTGTGGGCGAGCGCCTGCTTGATCAGGGCGACCGCCGGCGCCGGCTTCGCGCGCCAGTCTCCCGGCACGATCACGTAGCCACCCATCTTGTGCCCAGCCATGGGTTCGAAGTCCCTGCCGCCCTGCTTCTTCACGGACGCGATCTCGGCGTCCGGGAGCCGCACCAACAGCTCCTCGCCGAAGATCCCGCAGAACATGTTGCCGTTGACGAAAGCTGAGAGCTGGCCGAACATCGGCCTCAGCGTCACCGCGGGTTCGTCGGGCACGAGCCTGCTGAACGCGGCCTTTGCCTCCTCGCTTGGTTTGGGCATCGAGCCCGGCGCCATGCGTCCCATCGCGAAGATTCTCCTCCTCCTCGAGGATGAGGCCAAAGATCGATCTTCCGGCTGACGACGACGCGATTGCCGAAACCTACCGTGACGGTCATGGAAAACACCACGATCGTCGAGACCCACAGTCTCACAAAGCGATATGGAAGCGGAGTTCTCGCCGTCAACTCCGTCGACATGAGCGTGCGACGTGGCGAGGTCTACGGCTTTCTCGGCCCCAACGGGGCTGGAAAGACCACGACCTTGCGCATGCTCGTCGGCCTGATCCGGCCGACCACAGGCACGGCAACCGTCGCCGGCCACACGCCGGGCAGTCCCTCCGGACTCGCGCGCATCGGCGCGCTCATCGAGTCGCCGGGCTTTTATCCATACCTGTCGGGCCGCGAGAACCTCATGGTCGTCGCGGACATGGCGAGCGTGGGCAAGAAACGGGTCGACGAGGTGCTCGACATGGTCGAGCTCACCTCTCGTGGCGGCCGGAAGTTCGGGACCTACTCGACCGGCATGAAGCAGCGGCTCGGCGTCGCGGGCGCGCTGCTCAAAGACCCGGATCTGCTCATCCTCGATGAGCCGACCAGCGGATTGGACCCGCAGGGCATGGCCGAGATGCGCAAGCTGATCAAGGACATCGGCCAGGGCGACCGCACCGTGCTTCTGTCGAGTCATTTGCTCGGCGAGGTGGAGGCGATCTGCGACCGGGTCGGAGTCATCAGCAACGGACGGCTCGTCACGCAATCGACGGTCCAGGACCTGCTTGGCGAAGAGGGAGTGCTGGTGCGCGCTCAGCCCACCGATGCTGCGCAGGACATGCTGACCAGGATGTTTGGACCTGAGGCGGTCAGCCGGCGGGACGGCGCGATCCACCTGAAGACCGATCCGGGCAAGAGCCTGGAGATCAACCGGCAGCTCACGGCAGCCGGCATCGGGGTCAGCGAGCTCCGCCCATTCGAAAGATCGCTGGAGGAAGTCTTCTTCCAGCTCACAGGAGAGAAGCAAGGATCATGATCGCAACCATCAGAGCGGAATGGCGCAAAAATCGCTTCCGGCCGGCATTCCTCGTGTCGTCAGGCGTGATCGCGGGCATCACCCTGCTCATCTACGGAGTCAGCTGGTACCAGGCGCTCCACCCGGGAACCGGGGACAGGCGCGGCCTCGCGTCGATCGCGACGCTGTACCCGGACCAGTTCGTCAATGCCGTCATGGGAGCGGGCTTTCCGCTCGGAGCGGCGATCGCGATCGTGCTCGGCGCATTGATCGCGGGGTCGGAGTACTCGTGGGGCACGATGAAGACCACCCTGACACAAGGGCCTGGACGTCTCACCACCTGGTTCGGCCGCGTGGTCGCGTTCGAGGCCTGGATGGGCATCCTGACCCTGGTCCTGTTCGTGGTGGGGGCCGCTTCCAGCGTAGTCGTGGCTTCGTTCCAGGGCCACCCGATCGCCTGGCCGGCCGCCGTCGATATCGCTAAGGGACTCGGCGCGATGTGGCTGGTCTTCGCGGTGAACGGGGCGATCGGCCTCGCTCTCGGCGTGGTGATAAGGCACTCTGCGGCGGCGCTCGGCGTCGGCCTGATCTACGTTCTGGCGGTCGAGGTTCTGCTGGTGCGATTCGTCGACAGCCTCAACAACGGCGCCTACCAGTGGGTCGGAAACCTGTTCGTCAACCAGAATGCAACGGCGCTCACCCAGAGCTTCCACTCGCCGGCCTTTGGCCCGAGCGTCGCGCCCTCGATCGGTGCTGAGCAGGCCGTGCTGGTCCTCTTCGCCTACTTCGCGGGGCTGATCATCATCGCGGCGGCCCTGATCCGGCAGAGGGACGTCACATAAGCCTCAACCGTCCTCGCCCACCCCTGAGCGGCCGGCCGTGGTCATGGATCACAGGCCGGCCGCGGCTTTCCGACGCGCTCGTAGTCGCGTTCAACCTCGTCTTCGGGACCGTCGCCCTGATCGGAATCTACATCCAGGGCACCTTCCACGGTCGCGGCGCATTCGTGTGGTTCGCCGGTGCCTTGGTTCTGCTCGAGGCGTTGCCGCTGTGGTGGAGGCGCCGCTTTCCCGTCGCGGTGCTGGCGATCGTCGTGTGCGCGGAAGTCGCCAGATGGGCGTTGCAGCTTTCCAACGAACCGTCGGGCGCGGGCCTGGTCTTCGCGGTGTACGCGGTTTCGGTCTACGGCCGGACGCGCGAGCGATTGGTGGTCGCGGCTCTGGCCATCGCGATCATCGCCCTTGCGATCACCTTGCTCGTACTAGGCCAGTTTCCTGTCAGCCGGACGCTGATTCCTGCCGGTTCTACGTCGCTGGTGGCCTGGGTGATCGGCGACTACATGCGATCGCGCCGCCAGTTCTTCGTCGAGCTCGTGTCACGCAACCAAGCGGCACGTGAACTGGCGGCTGAAGAGGAGCGGCTGCGCATCGCGCGCGAGCTGCACGATGTGGTGGCGCACAACGTCAGCGTCATCGCGATCCAGGCGGGTGCGGCTCGAGTGTCGGGCAACTCGAGCCCGCAGGCGCTGCAGCTGATCGAGACCACTGCCCGCGACACGCTTGCCGAGCTGAACCGCCTGCTCGGAGTGCTGCGCAAACAAGCCGGCGCTCCGCTCGCCCCACAGCCAGGGCTCGACCAGGTCGATGCGCTCCTCAAGGCTGCTCGCGACGCGGGCCTCGAAGCCACGCTCAAGGTCAGCGGCGACAAAAGAGAGCTCGCCGCCGCGGTGGACCTGTCCGCATACCGCATCGTCCAGGAGGCGATCACAAACGTCCTCAAGCACGCCAACGCGAGCCGCGTCGAGGTGATGCTCGACTACCAAAGGGAGGCGCTCACGTTGACCATCAGCGACAACGGCAGCGGTGCGACGGCAGCGGTCGGAGCCTCGACCGGACATGGCCTCATCGGCATGCGCGAACGCACCGAGGTGTTTGGCGGCGAGCTCGCCACCGACTCTTCGTCGCTGGGCGGTTTCACGGTTCGGGCAAGGCTCCCGATCTCATGACGATCCGGGTCGCCCTCGCCGACGACCAGGCGCTCGTGCGGGCAGGATTCCGGATGATCGTGGAGTCGCGGCCCGGCATGGAGGTGGTCGGTGAGGCCGCCGACGGGCAGGAGGCGATTGAGCTGGTGCGCCGCGAACGCCCGGACGTGATGCTGATGGACATCCGGATGCCGCGAGTCGACGGCATCGAGGCGACGCGGCAGGTCGCCGGTGCGACGCGAGTGGTGATCCTGACCACGTACGAGCTCGACGAGTACGTCTTCGATGCGCTCGCAGCGGGCGCTTCGGGCTTTCTGCTCAAGGCCGCGCCTCCAGAGCAACTGATCAACGCGATCGAGGTGGTCGCCGCCGGCAACGCTCTGCTCGACCCCTCGGTGACCAAGCGGCTGATCGCGGAATTCGCCAAGCGTCCCGAGCTGGCCCGCAAGCGACCGAAAGAGCTAGGCACGCTCACCGAGCGCGAGCAAGAGGTGCTGCTCGAGATCGCGCGAGGTTTCACCAACGCAGAGATCGCTGGACGCCTTCACGTCAGCGAGACGACCGTGAAGACGCACGTCGCTCACGTCCTAGACAAGCTGGGCCTCCGCGATCGCGTGCAGGCCGTGATCGTCGCCTACGAGGCGGGACTCGTCGGGTCTATCTGACAGAGGCGCCCGCCTCTGTAACCTAGCGGCGGGAATGTCGATCTCCACCGAAGAGCGGCGCATCGTGACCGTGCTGTTCGCCGACATGGCCGGCTCGACCGCGCTCGGCGAGGAGCTCGACCCCGAGGAGATGCGCCGCCTGCTGGCGCGCTACTACGCCATCGCGCGCGAAATCGTCACGCAACACGGCGGCACCGTCGAGAAGTTCATCGGCGACGCGGTCATGGCGGGGTTCGGCCTTCCGACGGCTCACGGGGACGACCCCGACCGCGCCGTCGCTGCAGCGCTCGCAATGCGCGATCGCATTCGCGGCGATGAGCGGCTCAGCGGGCGGCTGGCATCCTGAAGAAGCTCGGCGACCTCAACTATGGAGACCGGTTCGCCACGCGGATTTAGCTCAGTAGCTGAGGACGCAACCGCCGGCCCGGCTGTTGAAGGCGTTGCTCCACAGCGATTGGACTGCAAAGCTGTTGCTGCCCAGCGAGATGTTGGCCGCGGCACCCTGCCCGGAGCTGATCCAGGCGCACTTGTCTCCGTTCTCTGCGCCGCTTCCATCGAGCCAGCCGCCGCTGGGGAAGGGATCGGTGACCGTCTCGCCGTACTCGTGTCCCCCGACGATCGAGAACCCGTCGAAGTAGCCGTTGCCGAACGCGTTGTCGGTCGGATTGACGAAGTTCATTCCGCACGAGGTTGCGGCATCGGGCTGGTAGGGCATGTAGGAGAACGCAACGGAGCCAGAAGATGACCTCGTCGAGCTGTGATAGGCGCAGTAGGTGGTCTTGAAGCCGTTGGTGGAGTGGCCGCTCGGCGTGAACACCATGTAGTTGGCGTTCGCGTTGTAGCCGAAATGCGCCACCGCGCGAAGGGCCGCGTTCGCGATATCTGCGTCACGAACCGTGTAGGGCAGGGGAGTAGGGTCGTTCCAGGTGCCCGCCAGCTCGCCCTTGAGGTTCGTCGGATGCGCGGCGCCGGTTGGGCAGACCGTGGTGCCACTGGCCACGCCCTGGCAGTACTGCGTGGTCGAGTTGGCCCACGAACTGCCGCCGACATTGGAGAAGAACGTCTGGACGTAGGTCTGAGCCTGGGTGCTGGTGTAACCGCCGGTGGAGAAGCCGGCTGCCCATTGCGGACCCCAATAGTCGATGAAGACGACAGCGGAAGTTTCGATGGCTCCTCCATGGGAAAAGAGCAGAATGCCCCCCTTGTGATGAACCGGGTGCGCACCCTTGATCTTGAGGACGTGGATGCCTCCGACCTGGGCCGACGACGGCCCGGCGGTGGCAAGAAGAAGCGCCGAGACGGCAAACATGGACAGGCCGAGACGCAGCACGCGACGCATAAAACACATCCTCCCGCAAGGCATGGGGCCTGGTGGACCGGTGGCCGCCGCCGGTATTTATAAGGTGCGGGCGTGTGTCCGTCAATTCTTAAATCGACCGTTCTGGAGATGGGCTGCGTTGGTAGGTTCGTAATGACGTGGTGAAGGGATACTTCGACTGCTTTGGGATGGTCTGAGCGATCCTGATCGCAAACGCGGCAATCCCCGGGCAGGACAAGGACACTTGACATACTGCTAAGCGCCCTTTACTATGCGGCGCGATGACCGAGCAAACCCCCAGCCCGAATCCAGCTGAAGCGCCGATCGATCCCCTCTCCACGCACCCGGCTTCGCCGTTCTTGCGGACGGAGGCGCCCGAGCCGGTCGCTTTTGCATCGCCACCCAGTCCCCTGCAGATAATTCCGGCATCGTCGTCGACGTGGGTGACCTACCGCACCCAGATCGAGTTCGGGCTCGCGATCCTCGCCTACCTGATGGTTCTCGTGGGTTCGGTCGTCGTCGTACAGGCGAATCCGCAAGCGAACTGGCGCTACATCGTCGCGCTCGTCCCGATCGCGCCCGCGGCCTTTGTGATGTGGCTCGTCATGCGAGGGCTGGCGCGGCTGGATGAGCTTCAGAAAAGGATCCAGATGCAGGCGTTCGGGTTCTCGCTGGGGTCCACGGCGCTGCTGACTTTCGGCTACGGGTTCCTCCAGGGCGCAGGCTTGCCGCAGCTGAGCTGGACCTACATCCTGCCGCTCATGGCGGTGCTGTGGGCGCTCGGGACGGCGATTTTCAGCTGGCGATACCGGTGAAGAACCGGCTGAGAGTGCTGCGGGCTGAGCTGTCGTGGTCCCAGGCCGAGCTGGCGGCCAAGCTTGGAGTCTCGCGGCAAACCGTGAACGCTATCGAAACGGGCAAGTACGATCCAAGCCTTCCGCTTGCGTTCTCGATGGCGCGCACGTTCAAGCGGCGAATCGAAGACATCTTTGAAGGGGAGGGGGTCGGGGCCTAGTCTCACCGCGGTGAAGCGCGGCGGGGCCGCCGGTTCACGAACGGCGGGCCGGTCACGGGTGCGTAGCGGTCGGCTATTCGGCCCAGGGTATGATCTGTCCTCTGGCCGAGCGGGAGTAGCTCACTTGGTAGAGCGCGACCTTGCCAAGGTCGAGGTAGCGGGTTCGAAGCCCGTCTCCCGCTCCAGCTTTGACCTCGATCAGTCGCTGGAACGAGCCACGCGCGACGCCCGTGCGTCCTTGACGGTCACGATGAGGTGTTGTCTGGCGCTGCACGAGCGATGAGCTGTTGCGCACCAACATCAGATCTCATTGGCAGCGACCTTCGTTGCAGCAGCTTTGCTGTACTGTCACCCGTACGTGGCCGAGGTCGTACTCTTCCATCACGCGCAGGGTCAGACGGTTGGATTCCTCGCATTTGCAGACGAGCTTCGCGCCGCCGGACATACCGTCCACGCCCCAGATCTCTATGAAGGAAGAACCTTCCCGACGCTCGACGAGGGCGTCGCCTACGCCAAGCAAGTCGGCTTCGACACGCTCGGCGAGCGGGGCCGACGTGCCGTAGAAAGCTCGCCGAACCAAATCGTTTATGCGGGGTTCTCGCTCGGGGTGCTGCCGGCGCAGATGCTTGCTCAAACGCGTCCCGGCGCTAAGGGGGCGTTGTTATTTCATGGCGCCTTCCCGGCCTCGGAGTTCGGCGCCCCATGGCCCAAGGGCGTTCCGCTGCAGATCCACATGATGGAGGCCGACGAATGGGTGCAGGAAGGAGACCTCGACGCCGCCCGCGAGCTCGACAAGACGGTCGATGGGGCTGAGCTGTTCCTTTACGCTGGCGATCGCCACCTGTTCGCCGACAGCAGCCTGCCCGACTACGACGCAAGCGCCACCGCTTTGCTCACGCAGCGCGTGCTCGCCTTCTTGAAGGACGTTGGGTAGACCGCCAAGCCAAAACTCGGCCTGAGCAGCGTCAGGCCAGACGATAGGTGAATTCGACCGACTGCTTGGTACTCGGGACCGCGGACCCCGTCTCCCGCTCCACACATCTTGTGCTACAAATAGCACATGGCGAGTGTTGGTGTTCGTGAACTTCGTCAGCGCGCCAGCGAACTGCTGCGCCGCGTCGAGGCCGGTGAAACCATAGAGGTCACGGATCGCGGCAGGCCAGTCGCCGTGCTTGCCCCTCTGCCCGAAGCCGGACGGTTAGAGCAACTCCGCGCGTCCGGCGAAGTGATGCCTGCCGCAGGCAACCTCACCGATCTCCCTGCGCCCTTGCCCGTGCCCGCCGGAAAGGAATCACCTTCGGTGATCCTGGCTCGGCTGCGTCGCGATGAACGCTGAGCGGGCGATCTACCTGGACTCGTCCGCGATCGTGAAACTCGCAGTCGCGGAAACGGAATCTTCCGCCCTCCGTCGGTACTTGCGACGCCGGGGACCGCTCGTCGTGAGCGTACTGGCGCGAACCGAGGTCGCAAGGGCGTTACTACCGCTGGGTCCAGCGGCTGTCGAGAGGGGGCACGATGTGTTGAGCAGGGTTGAACTGATCCGAGTCAGCGACCGGATCCTCCTGGACGCCGGGTCGCTGCTGCCGGCCCGACTTCGCTCGTTGGACGCGATACACATCGCGACTATGCGTCAGCTTGGTAGCAGTCTTCGCCGAGTAGTTACCTATGACAGCCGGATGGCGGAAGCAGCCTCGGCGATGGGTGTGACCACAGTCGCGCCTGCCTGATTAGCGTTCAACTAGTGCTTGGTACCGGGACGCCAACCCCCGTCTTCCGCTCCAGCTTTGCATCGATGGCCGACCCCGCCGTGCCTCCTCACTGCGCTGGTATCGATACAGCGACGTTATGAGTGAAGCGATAGAGAGCCAGGCTTGTGTCTACGGTTAGGAGCCGATTTACTCGGCGATCGTCGTCGGCGGTCAGCAAAACGATGGCGTCAACCCATGAGAAAGCCTGATCGACGTACTTAGCGAGGAGCTCAATGGACCGTCGATAGGAGAGTTGTGGTATCTCGCGGACCTCGAAAAGGCCGTGGCTCGCCGCAATGAGGCCAAAGACTGAGAGTGCCGTTCGCGCGTCAGATCGTCCACTGATGCGCCGGTCGTAACGGAGCTTCGTATACGTCTCGCCCGCTACAACTTCAGGAACCACAATCGTTCGCTTCGCTTTCCGTTCCGCGTCGAGCGCGGCGATCGCCCAACCATGAAATCGGTCGCCTCGATTCAGAGCAGCAACCAGAAGGCCGCTGTCGGCCAGCGAACTCAGCGGCCGTACACCGTCTCGTCGATTGTCTCGGAAAGGTCTGCAGGTCCGTTGATTATCCCGGCGTATGCCAGGATGCGATCCACCTGATTCTCCTCAGCTGCTAATCCCGCATCCACCAGATGTGCGATAAGGCTGCTTTGACTCGTCCCTCGTTTCCGCGCCGCTGCTCGGACCCGTTTGTCGAGAGTTCGTGGAATTGTGATGTTCTTTCGCACGTGAGTTGCCATAGCCCCAACGATACACACTCTGGCGCGTGCGCTACACACTTCCCGTGCTCGAGCACGTAGGTCCGCCAGTCGTAGCCGGTGGTCACCCGCCCGGATCTATACTCGCCGAGTCGATACATGAACTCGACCGACTGATTGGTACTCGGGGCTTCATCTCCGGTTCCCGCTCGGCTTTTTGCCGATCGAGGTGTGATCGGTCCCGGCGGACCTCCATCGAGATACCCCGAGCGTATTCCGCCCATACAGCAGCCGCCCCTAATCTAAGAGGCTGCCCGCTGACGTGACCCAATGGGCTGCGTTTAGCAGTAGATTGGCGCCCATCCACCCACTAAGATGGTATTGTTTTGGTATTAAGACAACCATCGACAAGGCGGGCCGGTTAGTCATCCCAAAGACGCTACGGGACCGCTTAGGACTGCGCGAGGGTCCCGTCGAAATTGATGC
>Ga0210394_10001934_pt1 | contig 30536 bp, 26 predicted proteins | sample IncBWC12MmetaG_FD_160121 | JGI IMG/M metagenome (GOLD analysis project Ga0210394, IMG submission 160121) | Forest soil microbial communities from Barre Woods Harvard Forest LTER site, Petersham, Massachusetts, United States - Inc-BW-C-12-M | ecosystem: Environmental > Terrestrial > Soil >... | reverse complement strand
TCTCTTAACGACTGCCCGCTCCGAAGTGTCCATTTATTCCCCAAGTGGACACTCTCGTAAGTGTCCACATCGGGTCATCTTCCACACCAACCCACACTCCGTCTAGGTGTGCTGGCCGAACGCTTACCATTTTCCTCACCTAGCCCCTAGCCCAGACCGGGGTCTCGTTCCTGGAGCGGCTCCGAACTGACGGTCAGAACTGGTGCCCCGGGGAAATACGTTGTGGCGAGCGGACTGGAAAATGAGGTATAAGTTTGGGCCGTTAACCTTTACAGCTAAGAGCCTGCAACAGTTCGCAGCTATGGTGCGAGGTTGACGCAATTTGATTCGGGGAGTGCGGCGTGCACATATCTCATCCAAGTGTTGAGTTGAGCTCGGTCCGGCTTGGCCGAGGGATACGCTCTCAGCCAGGCAGGCTTTCTAAGTTAATGACAGTTGGCGATGGGTAGTTCACGAATATCCATTTTGAGCAATGTCTCCCCGAGCCCAACAGCGGTTTATGCGATCGATTGCAGGTACAGGGTACATGCCCTGACCTCAATCTAGACCTTAGACCAGTTTCAACAATCAAATGTCCCGATTAACGTAGCTTTTGCGGGGAGCCTTGATCTGTCTCTTCGATGCACGGGGGCTGCCTAGCGGCGGTTTTTCTGCTGTTGATTGAGGAAGATACAAGATGATGACTCTGTATGCCAGCTTTCGGGACAAACGCAGGCATCATATCCAGCATATCTTGTCTTTCTTGTTGATTTCATGCGTGGTTTGGTTGACGAGCGGCTGCGCAGGCCTGGTCAGTGGCGCTGGCGGAACAGGCCAGCAACCAATTCCAGCCGTGAAGATTATAAGTGTTCAGGCAACCGATCCAACACCTACCGGATTCCAGGTGGATTGGCTGACGAACATCCCGGCAAACTCGCAAGTTCAGTATGGAACCAGCCCGGCCTACGGATACAGCACTCCAGTGATCCCAACAATTGTCACTGCGCACAAAATCGGCCTTACCAGTTTGGCTGCGGGCACCCTATATCATTATCGCGTGATTTCCACCGATGCAAACAACAATCAGGCAGCGAGTGATGATTTCACAGCCGCCACAGGTGGCGATACCACTCCACCTACGGTCTCTATCATATCGCCACCTTCCGGTGCGAACCTCTCTGGCATCGTAAATGTCACGGCAAATGCTACAGATAACATTGCTATTGCGAGCGTACAGTTCCAGCTGGACGGAGCGAACTCGGGTGCCGCGGTAACGACGGCACCGTACAGCTACAGTTGGGACACGACGAAGACGGCAAACGGGATCCATACACTGAAAGCGATCGCAAAGGATACGTCGGGGAACAGCACAACGAGCGCGAGCGACATAGTGACGGTGAACAATGCCGTGGCACCACCGGTGGTCACGATCACGGCTCCGGCGAATGGATCGACGGTAAGCGCGACAGTCGGGGTAACGGCGAGTGCGACGAGCAGTGTAGGTGTGGCGAGCGTACAGTTCCAGCTGGACGGAGCGAACGCGGGCACAGCGGTAACGACGGCACCGTACAGCTACAGTTGGGACACGACGAAGACGGCAAATGGGATTCATACACTGCAAGCGATCGCCAAGGACACGGCGGGGAACAGCACGACGAGCGCGGGTGATACGGTAACGGTGAACAATGCGGTGGCGCCACCGGTGGTCACGATCACGGCTCCGGCGAATGGATCGACGGTAAGCGCGACAGTCGGGGTAACGGCGAGTGCGACGAGCAGTGCAGGTGTGGCGAGCGTACAGTTCCAGCTGGACGGAGCGAACGCGGGCGCAGCGGTAGTGACGGCACCGTACAGCTACAGTTGGGACACGACGAAGACGGCAAATGGGATTCATACACTGCAAGCGATCGCCAAGGACACGGCGGGGAACAGCACGACGAGCGCGGGCGACACGGTGACGGTGAACAATGCGGTGGCACCACCGGTGGTCACGATCACGGCTCCAGCGAACGGATCAACGGTAAGCGGGACAGCAACGGTAACGGCGAGTGTGACGAGCAGTGTAGGTGTGGCGAGCGTACAGTTCCAGCTGGACGGAGCGAACGCGGGCACAGCGGTAACGACGGCACCGTACAGCTACAGCTGGGACACGACGAAGACGGCAAACGGGATCCATACACTGAAAGCGATCGCAAAGGATACGTCGGGGAACAGCACAACGAGCGCGAGCGACATGGTGACGGTGAACAATGCCGTGGCACCACCGGTGGTCACGATCACGGCTCCGGCGAATGGATCGACGGTAAGCGCGACAGTCGGGGTAACGGCGAGTGCGACGAGCAGTGTAGGTGTGGCGAGCGTACAGTTCCAGCTGGACGGAGCGAACGCGGGCACAGCGGTAACGACGGCACCGTACAGCTACAGTTGGGACACGACGAAGACGGCAAATGGGATTCATACACTGCAAGCGGTCGCCAAGGACACGGCGGGGAACAGCACGACGAGCGCGGGTGATACGGTAACGGTGAACAATCCGGTGGCACCACCGGTGGTTACGATCACGTCTCCGGCGAACGGATCAACGGTGTCTGGAATTGTGACGGTATCCGGAACGGCTTCAAGCAGCCTGTCGATTTCCTTAGTCCAGCTATCTGTTGATGGCGCGAGTTTCGCAAATGCAACAGGAACCAATACCTGGACATTTACTCTCGATACTGGTTCCTTGTCGAACGGCTCTCATTCTCTCGTCGCGAAGACGACAGACAGTGCAGGCAACACGGCGCAGAGTACTTCTATTTCAGTTACGGTCAGCAATGGGACCGGCACAGCCGTCACCGTAAACTGGACAGACGTGCACCAGGTGATCGATGGTTTTGGTGCATCGAGTGCTATCAACGCAGATGCGATGACGGACGCTCAGGCGGACTTGTTCTGGTCGACGACGAGCGGTGTAGGTCTTTCTCTTCTGCGGGTGGAAATCCAGTCCAACGGGACTTTTCCGGACGTAGCGACGATGCAGAAGGCGAAGGCCAGAGGTGTGACGATCTGGGGCACGCCATGGAGTCCACCGGCATCGATGAAGTCGAACGGTTCAACGACCAATGGTGGCAGTCTGTTGGCCAATGACTATCAGGCATATGCGGACTATCTGACCAAATATGTTCTTCAATTGAAGAACACGTATGGTGTGAATCTGTACGCACTGTCGGTGCAAAATGAGCCCAATTGGACCGCGAGCTGGGACTCGTGTATCTGGACGGGGCAAAACTTCCACGACTTCATCGGGAACAATCTGATACCTGACTTTACAAAGAATGGGATCACCACGAAGATCATGATGCCGGAGGAAACCGGCTGGTTTTTCAACCTGGCGACGGCAACCCTGGATGATCCGACAACGGCGGCGGGGGTCAGCATCATAGCAGCGCACAATTACGATGGAGCGGCGGCGGCGCCGTATCCGCTGGGTCAGGGGATGGGCAAGAAGCTTTGGGAGACGGAAGTTTCCACGACCGATTCCTACGATGGGAGCATTGGCAACGGACTTTACTGGGGCCAGAAGATTAATGATTTCATGACGGTTGCCAGTGCCAATGCATGGCACTACTGGGTATTGCTGAATCCCGGGACCTCGGACAATGGAGGGTTGCTGGGGCCGAGCAACGAAGCGACGAAACGGTTATACGTGATGGGGAACTTCAGCAAATTCGTACGGCCGGGATACTACCGGATCGGGACGAGCGGGAGTCCAGTGAGCGGGGTATCGATCTCAGCTTACAAAGACCCGAGCAGCGGGAAGTTCGCCATTGTGGCCATAAACCACAACAGCAGTCAGGTCACACTGGATTATGTGTTGAACGGCTTCACGGCGAATACGATTACGCCTTGGGTAACGTCCGGGACGTACGACTTGGCTGCGCAACCGAGCATTCCAGTAGGTGGGAACTCCTTCTCAGCCACACTCCCCGCTTCCAGCGTGACAACCTTCGTCGGGCCATAAGAAACTTGCACGACGAGGGTTATTGCAAATTGAAGCAACCTATACGCGGGACTCACGGATGTACCTGCAGTATGCATAAAGGCTGAAAAGCCAAAATTTCCCCAAAATCAAAGATATACGCACGCTTCCTGGCCGGTTTGGATTGTTTGTCTGTTCTCCTGCCAGCGAAGGCTCGGAGTTCCTGTTGCCAAATCGTCAATGATTAAGCAAAAGGATACAGTATGAGGATTTTGGCTGCGATCAGCCTAGTTTGCCCGTACATGACAAGGTAATATTGGTATCAAGCTGATCCACAAAACCCGACATGAATAGCGAACTAGCGAGGTATTTCTGTTGTCCAGACCAGTACCTGAAGTTCGCGCTGAGGGGGCCGGTTTCCTCAGATTGTGGGTACTTCCAATTTGGTGACGCCGCAACCTGTTTTGGAAGCTATCACGGGCAAAGGGCTGCACAGCATCCCGCAGCCATTCTTCATGATGCGCTTAGCGACACCGTTCAGGAGAATGGAACAACCTACCTGCCTTTCATTCCCTCGCAAGTGGCCGACAATCTTCGTTCTGAAAAGTATGTAGCTGATTGGCGACTCGCGGAGCCCATGTCCGTGCTATCGAGAATGTACTACTTTATTCGCCCAATACTTTCCGTCGGTGTGCGGAGGCATCTGCAAAAACTCTATTTTAGGGGCTGGGAGAAACTGCCATTTCCGCGCTGGCCCGTCGACTGTTCCGTGGACAATTTATTTCAGCAATTGCTGTTACTGTCCTTGAAATCGAATGGAGTGAATCCTATTCCCTTCATCTGGTTTTGGCCAGAAGGTGCATCCAGCTGCACGATTATGACTCACGATGTGGAGTCAGAGTTGGGCCGAGCCTTCTGCGAGAAGTTGATGGACATTGATGACTCGTTTGGAATAAAGGCGTCTTTTCAAATCGTTCCCGAAGAGCGGTATGCGGTTACTCCCGGCTTCCTGGATTCGATTCGTCACCGTGGCTTTGAGATAGCTGTTCACGATCTAAACCATGACGGGCATTTATTTGAAGACAAGGCTGAGTTTCTTGAGCGCGCCCACCGAATCAATTCCTATGGCAGAGAATATTCGACGGAAGGATTTCGTGCAGGCGTTCTGTATCGAAAACAGGTGTGGTACGACGCTCTGAAGTTTTCCTACGATATGTCCGTACCAAATGTGGCGAGCTTAGATCCACAGCGCGGCGGTTGTTGTACAGTCATGCCGTACTTCTTGGATGAGGTTCTGGAACTGCCGGTTACCACCATTCAAGACTACACGCTTTTCTACATCTTAAAGGACTATTCAATTAATATATGGAAACAGCAGATCGACCTCATCATGAAGAAACATGGCTTGCTAAGCTTCATTATTCATCCGGATTACGTTATTCAACCCCGAGAACAAGCCATCTTCAAAGAACTTCTTGCATACCTGAGACAGTTACGGGATGAAAAAAATGTATGGACAACCACCCCGAGTGAGGTGAACCGGTGGTGGAGGCAGCGCGATGGGATGCAATTGGTTGAAAAAGATGGAAAGTGGCACATTGAAGGCCTCGGCAAAGAGCGTGCCATCATTGCCTACGCGAGTGAAGAGGATGGTCGCCTGGTCTTCAGCTTTCAGCCTTAGAAAAAGCTGGATTTCTGCCCGCACCCGGGGAATGCCCGACGGCTGCCATTTCAGTTCAAGCCCTTTCATTCGCGTGCCAAGTACTTTGGTACTAGTGAAGCACGGGAACCTGGTGGACCAAACGGCCTATTCCACCGTGGAGGTCCTTCTATCATTATAGGAGAAGAATTGTGACCCCGGCTTGACTCTTGCACGCTTCGAACCAAATGATGCGTCATAAAGTGAAAGAGTGCGCGCTGAAACGCTTCAAACCTGAACCATGGATTGTTTCTTTTCGAGGAGGTATTAGATAAAGGCATGAGCGCCGAGACGAGAGTCATATCCCCAGAGATTGGATCGCCAGTTGGTTCTCGACCGAGGACGATCGAAACTGAAGTGGTCATAATCGGTGCGGGGCCCTATGGTCTCTCCGCCGCCACCCACCTGAAAGCTGCTGGTGTTGACGTCCGCATATTTGGCAGGCCCATGGAATTTTGGACAGAAAAAATGCCGGCAGGCATGCTTTTGCGTTCTCCAAGAATCGCATCCAGCCTATCTGCACCCGTCCCTGCTCACACACTCGAGGCATATGAAGCAGAAGCGGATATACCGGCGAGATCGCCGCTACCTCTCGCGACCTTCGTTGCCTACGCCCACTGGTTCCAGCGTCAATTCGTTCCGAATCTGGACCCTCGAGAAGTGGCAGCTGTGCAAACTGTTGAGGGGGGGTTTCGAACTCTTCTTGAAGACGGATCGTCGGTCAAATCCAAGCGAGTTATTGTCGCAACTGGTATAGGCCCACTTCGACATATCCCTAGAGAGTTTTGCTCACTGCCCGATTCGGCAGTTACCCATTGTTATTCGGGATTTGACGTCCACGGTTATGCAGGAAAGAAAGTAATTGTCATCGGCGCGGGACAAAGCGCTTTAGAGTCGGCGGCCTTGTTGCATGAAGCCGGCGCCAAAGTTGAAATCATCGCCAAGATTTCGACTCTCCGTTGGATTGGGCAGCATCCTTGGCTCCATCATCTCGGCCCCATTTCCTCAATGCTCTATTCCAAACATGATGTTGGACCCGCAGGGATAAGCCGACTTGTAGCTGCTCCGAACCTGGTTCGAAATCTCCCGTTGTTTTGGAGAGACAAAATCAGGAAACGCGCGGTCCGACCTGCGGGTTCAAATTGGTTACCGGCTCGTTTGAAAGATATTGTGGTTAAGACGGGCCGGTCTGTCACCAAAGCTCAATCGATTGGCTCACAAGTCGAGTTGAGTTTGGATGATGGGAGTACTTCTTCTGCCGATCACATAATACTTGGTACTGGATATTCCGTTGATATCACGCGGTACAATTTTCTTACTCCTGAGATCGTTGAACGTGTCCAAGTGATTGGTGGATATCCCGTTCTCCGCTCTGGTTTCCGTAGCTCCTTGCCTGGGCTCTATTTCATCGGCGCAACCGCCGCCCGCAGTTTCGGTCCCCTGCTATATTTCGTAACCGGAGCTGAGTTCGCCTCTTTGTCTCTGGTTTCCGAGATTGTCAAGCATCAGGCGATACCTCGATGAGATCGATACTGTCCGCCGCCCGCCCATCTGCATTTGTAGCGGTGGCAGGATGAGCCCCGACGGGAAGATCGGCGCGGTTGTCATTGGTGGAGAACATCCTGGTCTCGCGATCGCTCGCAGCTTGGGACGTCAAGATATTCCAGTCGTTGTGATTGATGATCAATACTCGGTTTCGATATTTTCAAAGTATGTGAATCGCGTGATACGGGTTCCGGACCTGAAAAATGAGCAAGCGTCAGTAGATGCCATTCTCGATGTTGGTCGCCGTGCAGGATTGAAGGGTTGGGTTCTCTTCCCAACTCGCGACGAAAATGTAGCTGCTTTTTCGATTCATCGTGACCGCCTTTCCGAATTATTCCGGGTCACGACTCCCCCTTGGGATACAGTTCGATGGGTATGGGACAAGAACAACACATACCAGCTCGCAGAGAAACTCGGCATTCCTGTCCCACACACGTGGAACCCCCGAAATGCCGACGATCTCCCCGCTCTTTACCCCCGCCTTCCTCTTGCCGTCAAGCCGGCGGTCAAAGAAAATTTTTTCTACGCGACTGGCGCAAAAGCATGGCGTGCGGAAACCCCAGAACAATTGCTTGAACTGTATCACCGGGCCGCCCAAGACATCCGGCCCGAGGAGATCCTCATCCAGGAGATCATTCCGGGAGACGGGCATCGGCAAGTTTCCTACTGCGCTTTCTTTCGCGATGGGCAAGCACACTCTGTTCTGCTCGCCCGCAGGCTGCGCCAGCATCCCCGGGAATTTGGTCGCGCTGCTACGTATGTAGAGACGGTGGACCTGCCAGAGATCGAAGAGTTGTCCGAGCGTTTTCTTCGCGCGATCAATTTCTACGGCCTTGTCGAGGTCGAGTTCAAGCAAGATCCGCGCGATAGCCAGTACAAACTCCTTGATGTGAATGCAAGAGCTTGGGGTTTTCATGGGCTTGGCAGTGTGGCCGGAGTGGATTTTCCGTACCTGCTTTACGCCGATCAGGCCGGAATCCCAGTGAAGCGATCGCGGGCAAGGTCCGGTGTCGGTTGGATGCGTTTGCTGCCCGATGTTCCGGTCGTAATATCTGACCTTGCTCATGGCTACCTTAGCTTGAGTTCCTACTGGTCGTCTTTGAAATCAGTTCGCACGGAATCCGTCTTCGATTACAAAGATCCCTTGCCTTCACTCGGTGAATTAGCCCTTTTACCTTATCTCATCAAGAAAAAGTACGGGAAGCATTCCGCCTGAACACTGACAATATCGCGAGATGTCTCACCCCGGAAATGAAGGACATCTGCACTGATTGAGGCTTGACCCTGCCTCGGTAGTGTCCAGACCGATCGCCTATCTGTTAGGGCAAGAATCTGATCCTGTTAATGCTCCCTTTCGTCGTTCTGTACTCCTCTCCAGGGTGTAAATTCTGTTTTCCAGAAGATCTAGGAACTCGAACTCCGCAGAGGCTGCAGATATCTTCTTGCTTCCACGGATCAATGCCTCCGCCCCAGTCACTGGCCAGACCGGCATCCACCGTCCTTCGAACGTCTCTGGGAGTAGGAACTATCGGGCAGGGTCCAGGACTGTCCTTCGTCCTGTCCTTGCAGTGCCCGACATCCTGACCCAAATGTGTACTCACAGGCAGTTGTTGCGACTCAGGTAGGCAGTCACTATCGACTGTGTCATCGCCAGCTGTCTGAGTCTAACCCCGCCCTTAGCTCTCTTCACTTGGCTTACTAATCGAACAGTGCGTAACCGCAATCCTGGGAGGATTCGTGAAGAAAGCAGTTTTGGCATTTTCGTTCCTTTTCTTATTCTTAGCAGTCTGCTTGCCCCTGACCGCACAGACGCAGCCGACGATTCGCGTAAATGCGGGCGGTTCAGCTTATCGCGATACCAAGAGCCAGCTCTGGAGCGCCGATTACGGATTCAATACCGGCACTCACTCTAATTCCGCACTGATCGCGGCGGTAACGGGCACCACTGACCCGACGCTGTTTAAGAGCGCACGAGTGGGTGTCGCGTCGGGAACAGACCTTCAGTATCAGTTCGCGGCCGTAAACGGAAAGTACCAGGTAAACCTTTATTTTGCAGAGACCTACTATTCCAGTGCGGGGAAACGGGTCTTTGATGTACAGATGCAAGGGTCGACCGTCTTCAGCGCCCTGGACATCTTTGCCCAAGCCGGGGGAGATCACGCCTTGGTGAAATCGGCTCAGGTTTCCGTAACCAACGGGCAGCTCGTTATCCGGTTTGCGCACCGCACGAACGGGAATGTTCCGGTAATTAGCGCCATTGAGATTCTCCCTTCGGGGGCCTCCACAGCTCCTTCAGTCACGACTCAACCTGCTGGTCAGTCGATCATCCCTGGGCAGGCCGCGACATTCAAGGTTGTGGCATCCGGAACAGCGCCAATTTCCTATCAGTGGCAGAAAAACGGCACGGCAATTAGCGGCGCGACAGCCGCGACCTATACCACTCCTGCGACGACCTCAGCCGACAATGGTGAGACCTTTCGCGTTGTGATCAGTAATCCCGTCGGGAGTGTTACCAGCAGCTCAGCAACGCTCACAATTTCGTCGGCTCTAGTCGCCCCCTTGGTCACCTCTCAACCGGTGAGTCAAGAAGTAGCCGTCGGGCAGTCAGCGACGTTCTCCGTTGCGGCCAAAGGAACTGCGCCCTTGGCGTATCAGTGGATGAAAAATGGATCCAGCATCAGCGGTGCGAACGGAACTAGCTATACAACCCCACCGGCAACTGCTACCGATAGCGGCACGACGTTTGCTGTTGCCTTGAGCAATCCCGTCGGTAAGACCACGAGCCAAGCAGCTACTCTATCCGTAGCCGCCGGCACGGTCGTCACCGTAAACTGGACAGACGTGCACCAGGTGATCGATGGTTTTGGTGCATCGAGTGCTATCAACGCAGATGCGATGACGGACGCTCAGGCGGACTTGTTCTGGTCGACGACGAGCGGTGTAGGTCTTTCTCTTCTGCGGGTGGAAATCCAGTCCAACGGGACTTTTCCGGACGTAGCGACGATGCAGAAGGCGAAGGCCAGAGGTGTGACGATCTGGGGCACGCCATGGAGTCCACCGGCATCGATGAAGTCGAACGGTTCAACGACCAATGGTGGCAGTCTGTTGGCCAATGACTATCAGGCATATGCGGACTATCTGACCAAATATGTTCTTCAATTGAAGAACACGTATGGTGTGAATCTGTACGCACTGTCGGTGCAAAATGAGCCCAATTGGACCGCGAGCTGGGACTCGTGTATCTGGACGGGGCAAAACTTCCACGACTTCATCGGGAACAATCTGATACCTGACTTTACAAAGAATGGGATCACCACGAAGATCATGATGCCGGAGGAAACCGGCTGGTTTTTCAACCTGGCGACGGCAACCCTGGATGATCCGACAACGGCGGCGGGGGTCAGCATCATAGCAGCGCACAATTACGATGGAGCGGCGGCGGCGCCGTATCCGCTGGGTCAGGGGATGGGCAAGAAGCTTTGGGAGACGGAAGTTTCCACGACCGATTCCTACGATGGGAGCATTGGCAACGGACTTTACTGGGGCCAGAAGATTAATGATTTCATGACGGTTGCCAGTGCCAATGCATGGCACTACTGGGTATTGCTGAATCCCGGGACCTCGGACAATGGAGGGTTGCTGGGGCCGAGCAACGAAGCGACGAAACGGTTATACGTGATGGGGAACTTCAGCAAATTCGTACGGCCGGGATACTACCGGATCGGGACGAGCGGGAGTCCAGTGAGCGGGGTATCGATCTCAGCTTACAAAGACCCGAGCAGCGGGAAGTTCGCCATTGTGGCCATAAACCACAACAGCAGTCAGGTCACACTGGATTATGTGTTGAACGGCTTCACGGCGAATACGATTACGCCTTGGGTAACGTCCGGGACGTACGACTTGGCTGCGCAACCGAGCATTCCAGTAGGTGGGAACTCCTTCTCAGCCACACTCCCCGCTTCCAGCGTGACAACCTTCGTCGGGCCATAAGAAACTTGCACGACGAGGGTTATTGGAAATTGAAGCAAAAGTGAAAGGAAGTGCCCACTTGAGGATGAGTGGGCACTTCGTCGTTAGGAGGCAGAGGAACAGGGAACTCCGCGGTACCCTTTCATGGCGGAGAAAGCGCCCTGAAAATTCACGAATTGAAGGGCATACGACTTCACACTCTAAATTTGACTCAAATGTGCCTCCCTGGCTGCGCCCAAATTTTGCCACTTTGTGGAACAAAAGAGGGACTAGGGGGAGTCTAGAATGGGCCCCGCACATCCCACTCATGTTCTCTAACTATCTGTTAATAAATAGGTTAGCTTCGGAAATGGAGTAGTCTGCCATGTCGGCAGTGTGGTAGAACATTTGCAGCTAAACTAGGAGGAACCCCGTTTCTTGGATCCAGCGGGGATCGAAGGCAGCGTCTGTAGCGTAGACTCCACGTATGAATACATGAATAACCTCGAATGCACATTCGGACTCGCCGCTGATCCCGGATTTGTACCTGGGTCGGCGAAGTCCCTAGAATTACTGGACATGACAGTCGTGGAGATTGCCCGGACCGAGATCCCTGTACTGATCCTCGGGGAGAGCGGAACCGGGAAAGATGTGTACGCCCGTCTGCTGCATCGGTTGTCGGGCGGTTCTGATGCCCAACTAAGAAAGCTCAATTGCTCGATTCTTGAACCGGCCCAATTGTTGGAGCAAATCCAAGAAAGTTCGCGTGCGCATTTTGAATCACATCTTCCCGACACACTCTTGCTTGATGGTATCGATGAACTCAATCCAGCTTGCCAGCGCATTCTGCTTTCGGTGCTGCCTGACGGCCAGGGACTGATGAAAACTGCAAATCAGTTTGCACGAATCATTTCCTCAAGTGCGAGAAACCTTGAGCAGTGTGTCGAAGCGGGGCAATTTCGTAGGGAGCTGTATTTTCGGATCAATGGTGTTTGCCTTCGACTTCCCCCATTACGGGATCGGAAGGAAGATCTTCGCATATTTCTCGATCACTTCCTTCGAAGATACTCACGAGATATGGGAAAGTGCTCTCCCGCACTAGGGGAAGAAACGATCGATCTCCTCATGGCGTACAATTGGCCTGGCAACATCCGTCAGTTAGAAAATCTAGCCAAGGAAATGGTGATCCTGGGTAATCCCCAGTTGGCTGTGAGCGGACTTCGCATCAAGAGCGTCGATCGGACTACCGTAGCATCGCCGCCAAGGGTCTCCTCTTTGAAGGTTGCCGCGAGGGCTGCTTCCAGGCAACGGGAGCGCGAACTGATTCTCGAAGCACTCGAGAAGACAAAGTGGAACCGGAAACGGGCAGCACGAGATCTCCAAATCAGCTACAAGGCCCTGCTCTACAAGCTCAAACAAATAGGGGCGATAGAGAAGAGAATACAGAATTGATGGAGCGAACGATGACCAGATCATGTGTGTTATTGGTGGGCGGGGCGCTTTTGGCCGTTTCCCTTTGGGCTCAGGAACCTGAAAAGAACGCGGTTCGGGCCGCGGCTAAACCCGCTGCCGAGGCGGAATACAAGATCGGGCCGCAGGACGTAGTGCGCATTGACGTCTGGAAAGAGCCGGAAATTTCCCGGACAATCCCTGTACGTCCTGACGGGAAGATTTCCTTGCCACTCCTCAACGATGTACAGGCGTCGGGTTTAACCGCCATGGAATTGGCGGGAGCTATCCGAGAGGGGCTTTCGAAATATCTCACAAGCCCCCAGGTGACGGTTACGGTCGCGGAGATCAATAGCCGCAGGGTCTATGTCACCGGAGAAGTCAACCGTGCTGGCTCAATGCCGCTTCTGCCGAACATGACAGTTCTGCAGGCGTTGTCCGGTGCCGGTGGCTTCACACAATTTGCAAAATTAAAAGGAATCTACGTGCTGCGTAATGAGAACGGGAAACAAGTAAAATACCCCTTCGATTACAAGCAAGTCGTCAAGGGAAATAACTCCGAGCAGAATATTCCGCTGCTGCCCGGCGATGTAATCGTAGTGCCGTAAGGTAATTTTCATGAGATGCCCAAAGATTGCCGACTTTACTTGGCTCATCATCTTGGCTCTGTGCTTCGGAGCCCCGAACTCGCGCGCACAAGAACCGCCACAGGTGCCAACCGACCAAAATGATATAAAGCCAAGACCCGCAGCTCATTCTCTCCCCCCGATCGATACGGGAATCCAGGCTGACGAGAACAACGCTTCCCCCGTACTGCCTGATACGACGCCTCTGACCGGAGTTCAGAATGCGACGCTGGGGACGACCGAAGCTCGGCACAGTTATTGGGTGCCAGGCGTCCAGTTGTCCACCAGCATCCAATCGTCCGGGGCAAACTCGACATGGTTTGCTGACAACTACATCATCGGGAACCTCAGTCTTCTGAAAGCCTGGGCCCGGTCACAGTTTGCGATGAACTACTCGGGTGGTGGCTATTTTTCGACGGATAGTCAGCAAGGGAATGGCGATTACCAGCAGATGGCACTCTCACAGACGTTTCAATGGAACCGGTTAACATTGCAATTCCTTGACCAACTCTCATACCTGCCGGAATCGGCGTTTGGGTTCGGCGGGGGCACAAATCTTGGCATTCCTGGAGTCGGCGGATCTACTGGTCCGACAATTCCGGGGCTTGGCAGTGGTTCCGTTCCCAATCAGAGTATCTACGCTTCTCTGGGCCCGCGACTGAGTAACGAGGGCGTCATCCAGACTACTTACGAAGTTACCCGGCGAAGTTCGTTCACCGCTTCGGCAAGTTACGGGATTCTCCACTTTACGGATCCTGGGAACGTGGACAACAGTACCTTCACGGCGAGTTTCGGTTACAACTATGTTCTAAATCATGCTGACACGATCGGTTTGGTTTACCATTTCAGTAACTATCAATTTTCGGGGCAGCCCCAAGCTTTTGGAGACCACACTTTTGATGTTGCTTATGGCAGGAAGCTCACGGGTCGTCTTGCATTGACGATTTCTGGCGGACCAGAGTACACCAAGTTTCGTATACCCGTCGGGACACAAACCTCTAAGTTAGGGGGGAATGCCAACGTTAATGTGACTTACCGTTTAGAGAGTGGTGGGTTGATGGCAGGTTATTTTCACGGATTGACGGGCGGAGGCGGCGTGTTCACCGGTTCTACCATAGATATGGTCAATTTTGAGATTAATCACCGATTCACGCGGGTTTGGAGCGGGCAATTAAACATGGGTTACTCCATTAATAGAGCCGAGGGCACCTCTACTCCGGCTAACTTCCCCAACTACAACAGTTGGTTCGTCGGTGGCGGAGTCTATCGTCCAATCGGCCGGAATATGAACTTTGGCGTGGCATACAACGCCACTATTGGCACCACGATCCAGGCCGGGTGCACTGGTGGTTCATGCACTTCCAATCAAACTTCCAATTTCATCACAGTGAATTTCCAGTGGCAGTCGCGTCCGTTGATCTTGCCTTAGTTGGAGTGCGATATCTAAAAGAGGAAATGGTCGAAGACTAGAAACAATGCTCGAAGGTAGAACAGATACACCGAAGGGAAGATGAAAGCAGCTAATGTATAAGAGCTTTTACGGCCTAAAAGAGAACCCATTCAATGTTAACCCGGATCCGCGCTTCCTTTTTCTCACGAAGGAGATCGAGGAAGCGTTGACCGGCTTGATGTATGGGATTCAGACCCGCAAAGGTTTCATTACTTTGACTGGCGAGGTCGGGACCGGCAAGACAACCCTGATCAACAGGCTGCTGGACTGGTTGCATCATCGCAAAACGCGCACCGCGTTCCTCTTCAACTCCAGGATGAATTCAAGTCAGCTGTTCGATTTTATCCTCGCTGAATTCGATATTCCTTGCGAATCCAAGTCCAAGAGTCAGCAGTTGATCAAGCTGAACCATTGGCTGCTTGACCGCTACCGCATGGGAGAGGCGGTCGTTCTCATCATTGACGAAGCCCAAAACCTGACGTACCCCGTTCTCGAAGAAATTCGCCTCCTTACAAATCTGGAAACCTCCACCGAGAAGCTGCTGCAAATCGTTCTTTCTGGGCAGCCTGAACTCGATGAGAAGCTCAAGCTCCCCCAGCTCCGCCAGCTAAAGCAGCGGATCATGCTCCGTTGCAAGACCTCCGCGCTCTCCAAGACGCAAACTCAAGAATACATCGTTGAGCGGTTGCGCATCGCCGGTGCTGCCGGGCAACCGATTTTCAGCGCTCAGGCAATCGATGCGGTGCACATCTATTCTCTGGGCATTCCGCGCGTCATTAACCTGCTCTGCGAGCACTCTCTTGTAAACGCGTTTGTCGAACAGCAACGTCCAATTGAAGCGAAGATTGTTGAAGAGGTCGCTCGGGAATTCCAGCTTGATGAAATGGAGCCAATCGCTCCAAGTGGCGGCTCAAGAATCGACACTGACGTCTACAACTCTGAAGTCTTCCTGCAAAATTTGGGCGAAGCCCTGTCTCGATTCAAGCTCACTCCATCCTCTTCGCGTGAACGCAAATGAGGAGATCTTTTTTTAATCGCGAATTCAGCTATCTGTCCGTGTTCAATCACTTCATTTTAAGGATTTCCCTTGAAGACTTTTTCCGGGTCCGCAGGAGCTTTGGAGTGGATTTCTCATCATTTGTATTTGGGAATCCCGCAACGATCTACTAACAAGATAATCGAGGCCGTACACCCCTCTGAACATTGGCATTTGTTTTCCGTTCGTTAAGTTGTTCCTGAGGCAATCTCATCTCTACGTGTGGAGAGTCGAGTTTTAATCAAATGAGAAGAGCCACGAAACGATGAAAATCTCCGTCATATTTGGCACGAGACCTGAAGCTATAAAGCTTGCTCCCATTATTTTGGCCTTGCGCAATGACCCGCGGTACCAGTGTCATGTCTGTGTCACCGCACAACATCGCGAAATGCTCGACCAGATACTTGAGGTATTCCAGATAGTTCCCGATTGCGACTTGAATCTGATGCGGCCGGGGCAAACCTTGTCTTCCTTGACCGCCAGCGCGATGACCGCTCTCGATGGTTATCTCGGTTCCGAGAAGCCCGACCTGATCCTGGTTCAGGGTGATACTACGACTGTTTTTGTCGCATCTCTCTCGGCTTTCTATCATCGCATTCCGGTGGGCCATGTCGAGGCGGGTCTTCGAACAGGCAACATGGACGCGCCGTGGCCCGAAGAAGCCAATCGAGTGTTGACTTCAGATCTTTCCACTTTGCATTTTGTTCCCACTCCCTTGAGTAGACAGAATCTTCTTCGTGAAGGGATTGGATCCGAGAAGATCTACATTACGGGCAACACAGTCATCGATGCTCTTATTCTCGCAGTTGAAAAGGTCCGCAAATTGCAGCCTTCAATCCCAGGGCTTGACCCCGAGATCGCGAAGCAATCATCAAAGATTCCTCTTGTGCTCATTACCGGACATCGCCGCGAAAGCTTTGGAGAAAAGCTACGCTCCATCTGCAGGGCGATCAGTGATCTTGCCACTGCCTTTCCCCAGGTACAGTTTGTCTATCCGGTGCACTTGAACCCGAACGTTCGTTCCGCAGTCGCCGAAGTTTTTGGTGGCGGGCTGGGAAGCTCTGGCAAGAGTGCCAATGTTCACCTGATTGAACCGATGTCCTATCTGCCCTTTGTTGCACTGATGGAAAGGGCGACCTTGATTTTGACGGATTCCGGAGGCGTCCAGGAAGAAGCGCCTAGCTTGGGAAAGCCGGTTTTAGTCACACGTGAAACCACGGAGAGGCCGGAAGCGGTCTCGGCTGGAACTGCAAAATTGGTGGGGGCTGATCACAACAAAATTGTCTCCGAGGTCAATCGCCTCCTAACGGATCGGACATACTACGAGAGCATGGCCCGTGCCCATAATCCTTATGGCGACGGGAAAGCGACGCAAAGGATACTGGAGGCGATTGGAAGCTATTTTGGTTCTCGATCCTCTGTCGCTCATTCCGATTCAGATAAGGAATAAACGAATCCATTTGTTGAGGAGGCGCAATTTCAATATGAGTTCATCGGGCTACATCCAGAATTGGGAAGGGTTTGGCTTTATTCGCATCACTCCGAACTCTGCGGCAAAGTGGGAATCCGGCGCATTTTACTTGCCCCGCTCTGTAACTAGGATTGGACTGAATGAAAATCTTTGATTTTGTTCTGGCTCGGTTGCCTGCCCCAATCCGGGAGAGAGCCAAGAGTGGGACGCTTGGTCATCGCCTCGCGAAAAGCACTTTCTGGAGTCTGGCGGGCTCCGTCATCGGACGACTCGTTGGTATTCCCACGGGTGTTTTATTGGCGCGGCTGTTAGGTCGTCACGATTATGGGGAACTCGGGATGATCTACTCCAGCATTGAGCTGTTTGGGATCTTCGGCGGATTCGGTCTCGGAATTACCGCCACGAAACACGTGGCCGAATTCAAGCGGCGTGATCCTGAACGTGCTGGCCGGATTCTCGCTCTTTCCAACGTCACTGCGTATATCACTGGCGGAATTTTCTCTTTCGCGCTGTATCTTTTTGCCGAAAGGCTTGCCAATGGTCCGCTTGCAGCTCCTCAACTCCTCATTCCTCTTCGTATCAGTGCGTTTGCACTGTTCTTCACCTGTGTCGATGGTGCACAGACCGGTGCTTTAGCCGGCTTTGAGGCTTTTAACCATCTTGCCCGGCTGCAACTAATAAAGGGGATTCTCAACTTCCCCTTCCTGATTGGTGGATTCTTCTGGTCTGGATTGCGAGGAATCCTGTGGGGGGTCGTGCTGTCGAGATTCATCGGATTGGTCCTGAATCGGATCTACCTCAATCGGGAGGCTCGCAAGGCGGGTGTCCCCCTGACGTTAGATGGGTATGCGCGCGAGTTTCCCATACTTTGGCGGTTCAGCGTTCCTGCTTTGTTTGGAGGAGCCATGGTTGCTCCTGTGAACTGGTTTTGCTCAACACTTCTCGTCCATCAGCCTAACGGTTATCGTGAGATGGGGGCTTACAATGCCGCCAATCAATGGTTTACTATGCTTCTTTTCATCCCCACCGCTCTTGCCACCGGCATTGTTCCCATTCTGTCCGATGCCCTCGGCGAAAACGACCTGAAGCGGTCCGCAAAAGTACTAAACATCATGCTCAAAATCAACGGTGTGCTCATCATCCCGGCGGTCCTGATCATGTCACTTCTGGCGCCCTACGTAATGTTGATCTATGGCCGTGATTACAGAGACGCTTGGCCTACGTTGGTTGTCTTGCTCATTACAAGCGGAATCTATGCTCTCCTAACGCCCATCGGAGAAGTCATCGCGGCATCTGGCAGAATGTGGGTTGGATTCGGGGCAAATCTGGCTTGGGCGGCTGTTTTGATTGTTGCGACATATTATTTAGTGCACTTTGGTTCATTCGGATTTGCTTCCGCTCGACTGATTGCGTATTTTTGCCATGCCGTATGGACCTTCGCGATTGCGTACGGAGTAGTGCTTCGGACCCCAGTGTCCGTCCAGGAAATGGTTGATATTCGAGTCGCGCGTGCCGTTGCTGAGTCCGATCCTGCTGACCCCTCAATAGAATCATAGCTTCTGGACGATCATATACGCCAATGTTGGGAGCGACAATTTAAAATCCGAAGTCCGGTTCCGGCGAGTGACGCCTTGCGCCGCGCGAGAAGAGTAATTGACACCTACGTGTACAGGTACTACAAGTATGCAGTGCCTTACCCGCAGGCGCGTAGTGGAGGCATCCGGACTATGACAAAATCTCTGTGGATTATCCTTGTGGTACTTCTCACTACTCTTGGAGCGTCGAACGCTCACTCAGACTCGTTCACCGTCACATTCCAATGCACTGGCACGTGCACAGCGCCTGCATTGCCCGTTACCACGAACAATCCCGTATCGTTCCCTAACCCCACTATTGACGTACTATGGGAGGGAAACGTATTTAACCTGACATTCAATAACCCAGGCGCGGTGGCAAGCGGCACATATATATGGGACGGTTTTCTGGACGATTTCCAGGCCTTCCCCGGCAGCCCCACATTTTCCGTAACCCTAATATTCATTATTCTGTAAGCGTTCGCTTCAGGCCGTCTTGTGCCGAAGGGATGCAGCTGCTAGGAGCGCCGCTATTTTGACTGCGGGTTTATCTCGTCTGTGAAAATGTCGTCGGTGTGAGCCCTGGCGATGGCGAAATCCAGACGGGACAGCAACTGTGCCAGAGATTCACCTTTCTGACGTTTCAGCATGGCTAACGTGTGGCGCCCCTCGTGAGCCACAGCGACACATTCGCTCAGCGGGGGAACGATTCCGATAGTGATTCCGCCATTTTCGATGGTCTCTTCGATGTAGGGTAGCTCTGGAAGACTGTTGGTGGGAGCGTTCGTGGCGGCGTCTTCGTTTATGCCGCCTCTTGGTTGGGGAGCTCTAGCCTTGCGGCGACGTTCCACGGGAGCAACTCCTCGATATGCTTGATCGGATGATCCGCGATGCGGGACAACACGTTCCGTAGATAACTTTCGGGATCGATTCCGTTTAGCTTGGCCGTACCGAGCAGACTGTAAATCGCTGCGGCACTTTCTCCACCACCATCGGAACCCGCAAAAAGGAAATTCTTTCTGCCCAGAGCCACGACCCGCAACGCTCGCTCGGCAGCATTATTATCGATTTCGATGCGGCCGTCATCACAGAAGCGCATCAGCGCTTCCCACCGTCCGAGTGCGTAACGAACGGCCATGGCCGTATCGGATTTTCGAGAGAGTTTCCCTAAGGTCTCCTCGAACCATTGTCTTAACGAGTCCAGCAACGGCCTGCTGCGCATGTTACGGGCCTCACGCCTCTCGTCAGGTGGACGTCCTCGGATTTCTTTCTCGATGGCATACAACGCCGCGATGCGTTCCAGAGCCTCAACCGCAACCGGGGATTTGTGCGCAACTTCGAGATCGTAGAACTTTCTTCGCACATGCGCCCAGCAGGCCGCTTCCTGAATGCGCCCCGCTTCGTAAATCTGATCGAAGCCCGCGTAACCATCGGCTTGCAGTGTGCCCGTAAAGTTGCTCAGGTGGGATCGCGGGTGTTCGCCCTTGCGATCCGGTGAATACGCGAACCACACCGCAGCCGGTGTGCCGTCTCCTGCGGGACGATCGTCGCGCACGTACGTCCACAGTCGCCCAGTTTTAGTTTTACCCAACCCTGGTGCCAACACCGGAACTGGCGTGTCATCCGCGTGTAGTTTCCCGGCCGCCATCACGTGACGCCGCAACGCTTCGACCAGCGGCGCCAGCAGCCGGCTGGATCCGCCGACCCACTCCGCCAGAGTAGAGCGATCCAACTCTATGCCTGCGCGAGCATAGATCTGCGACTGCCGGTCGAGAGGAAGATGGTCACAATATTTCGATGTTAGGATGTGCGCCAGAAGCCCAGGACCAGCAATGCTTCGCTCGATCGGTCGGCTCGGCGCTGCAGCCTGTACGATGCGATCGCAACACGCGCAAGCCAGCTTGGGACGTATGTACTGAATGACTTTGAGACTGGCCGGAACGTACTCCAGGATTTCCGAGACATCTTCGCCTAGATGCTTCAGCTGGCCTCCACAGTCCGGACAAGCTTCTTGCTTCGGAAGAACCTTCTGCACTTCCCGTGGCAAGTGATTGGGTAACGGTCGCCGTACAGGTCGTGCTGCCGCGGTGCTCGCCGGAGCTGATTCCTTTACCGCTGCTGTTTCCGTGGTTCGCCTTGCTTCCAGTTCTTCCAGCCGCAGTTCCAGTTGCTCGATCTGGTGTTCCCGCTTCTCCGACGAGCGGCCGAACTGCTGGCGACGCAGTTTCGCGATCAGCAGCTTCAAGTGTTCGATTTCCACATCGCGTGAAGCAAGCTGCTCGCGCTGCGAAAGGATGAGTGCCTTCAGTGCTTGGAAATCGAGTTGATCGAGATCAGGAAATGTGGCGGCATCCATTGCACGCGAACATAACGCACTTTTTTTACAGCATGATTAAAACGTACAAGAAAAGCCAAAATATTTTCTGTCACACAGCCATCTGCGGTTCGTAGCTGCGTATCGGACGTCTCCAGTCGGTGCCCTCAAGCAACATCGATAATTGTGCGGGCGTTAGTGCCACCGTTCCACTCGTCGCTTGTGGCCACGTGAATTTTCCTCGCTCGATTCTTTTTGCAAACAGACATAGACCATCGCCGTCCCACCACAACATCTTTATCAGGTCACAACGCCGACCACGGAAGACGAAGACATGCCCCGAGAACGGATTTTCCTTAAGCGCCGTCTGCACCATGCCACTGAGCCCGGTGAATCCGCGTCGCAAATCGGTTACTCCTGCGGCGATCCAGATGCGCGTCCCTGCCGGCAGCCCGATCATCCGAGCAAACACTCGATCGCGGTACGCAGTACCAACACGTCTACGTTTCCGGATATCCGAAGTGTCCCTTTGGCGAGCTTGATCTCCATCGACCCGACAGCGAACGGCGAAGACCCGCAACCACTTCGCCCAGATTCACTCCGTGAGACGTCTGACAAAGTTACAGGCAGGAGCTTGCTGGACGAGCTCTTTCCCAGCCGTCCTTCGCGATACTTCTTGCGCCAGTAAAACACTTGGTTGGCGTTGACTGCGTGCCGCCGCGCCACGCGCGCTACCGATGCACCGGCCTCCAACGTCTCTTCGACGATTCGTCGCTTCTCTTCAATCGATCGCCGCCGTCTTGCTTCTCGCTTGAACGTCCCATCAAGGTTGGCCTGCTCGGATGTGTCCACTTATCCCTCGTGGACACTTATCGATGTGCCCACATCGGGCAGCATCCTTATTTACTCTCAATTCGTCTAGACGGTTCTCACCAGCCGCTTACATTATTCTGGACTCTTGTCTTGCCTCAGCTGGAACTGGAGAAGGCGTTCTTCCGTTAAGATAACGGAGAGGACGCATGAGAAGAGAGCGGAAGCATTACACCGGAGAAGAGAAGGTTGCCATCCTGAGGCGGCACTTGTTGGATAAAGTGCCGATTTCCGATCTTTGTGATGAACTGGGACTGCAGCCAACGGTATTCTACCGTTGGCAAAAAGAGTTCTTCGAGAACGGGGCAGCCGCCTTCCAGGGCAAGAGCCGACCGGACCACCAAGCCGAACAGCAACGGATCGAATTTCTGGAGAAGAAGATCCAGACCAAGGACGAGGTGTTGGCCGAATTGATGGCCGAGCACATCGCTTTAAAAAAAAGTCTTGGGGAGCTCTGACCAAGGTGTGGGTGCCGCACGATGTGCGGGACCTGGTGGTGGATTTCGTCCGGTGCTGGTCAGAAAAAACAGAGATCTGTGCCGGACGATTCATCCACTGGCTGGGCGTGCGAGCCAGCAAGTTCTACGACTGGCGAGAGCGCTACGGGCGCGTCAACGAGCACAACGGTTGGATTCCCCGAGATTTCTGGCTCGCGCCGTCGGAAAAGCGGGCCATCATCGACTTCCACCGGGAACATCCCTTGGAAGGCTATCGGCGATTGACGTTCATGATGCTGGATGCGGACGTTGTGGCTGTCAGCCCATCGAGCGTTTGGCGGGTCCTGCAGCAGGCTGGACTACTATCGCGATGGAAAGGCAAGCCGTCCGGGAAAGGAACCGGTTTCGAGCAGCCACCACACCCGCACCAGCATTGGCATATCGATGTTTCCTACATCAATGTGAGCGGGACTTTCTATTACCTGTGCAGCATTCTGGATGGCTATAGCCGTTCGATCGTTCATTGGGATCTACGGGAATCGATGACCGAAGCGGAAATCGAAGTCATTCTGCAACGAGGGCGGGAGAAATACCCAGAAGCGAAACCGCGGATCATCTCCGACAATGGACCCCAGTTCATCGCCAGGGATTTCAAAGAATTCATCCGCATCGCAGGGATGACCCACGTGCGAACATCGTCAAACTATCCGCAATCGAATGGGAAACTGGAACGCTGGCACAAATCGCTAAAATCGGAGTGCATTCGGCCGGGTACACCGCTGACCAGGGAAGATGCACTGCGCTTGATTCAAGCCTGCGTGGATCACTACAACACCGTGCGCTTGCACAGTGCCATCGGCTATGTGACGCCGCACGATATGCTCGCCGGGCGCCAGGCCGAGATCCACGCGGCACGCGATCGCAAGCGTAAGCGTCAACCACAGACCGTCTTGACAGCCTGGTTGGTCGAAATCCTGCCTAGGGTTCTTGGCTATCACCTCTAAACCAAGTCGGGTAGCTCGTCCCGCGGGATCAGCAGACGGATTGATCGAGCTTGCCCGGGCGTTCGCGCGATGAGCCCGCGCGCTTCGAGTGTCAAGACCATCTGATGTACAGCTGGCGGAGAGACTCGGAAGTACTGCTGCATTTCAGCCTCTGAGGGCGAGCATCCGTGGATTTTGCTGTAGTAATAGATGAAGGCCAGGTACTGGCCCTGTTTATCCGTGTACGTTTTCTTCATAGCTACGACAGCAAAACGCTGTGAGGAACTGAAGTTGACTATGCAGCGCGGCTTGAGTTTCCAGCGAGCTTCGCTGCGAGGTTCCAAGGCAGAAGTTCTTCGATGCGGTTGATGGGATGATCGGCGATCTGTGAGAGCACCTCGCGCAAGTACGCTTCCGGGTTGAGGCCGTTGAGTTTTGCTGTTCCGACTAGGCCGTAGATCGCCGCTGCGCGCTCGCCTCCGGCATCCGATCCATGAAATAAATAATTCTTCCTTCCCAAAACAACTGCACGCAACGAGCGTTCCGCCGTATTATTGTCGATTTCCAGGTGACCATCGTCGCAGAAGCGCATCACCGCCTCCCACCGCCCCAGCGCGTAGCGAATGGCCTTGGTGGTATCAGATTTTGTCGAGAGCTTGCCCAAGGTCTGTTCGAACCACTGCTTCAGCGATTCCAGCAACGGCCGGCTGCGTGCATTCCGGACCTCTCGCCGTTCTTCAGCGGAACGGCCCCGGATCTCGTCCTCGATCACATACAAGGCTGCGATCCGCTCGAGCGCCTCTTTCGCTACTGCAGATTTGTGCGCCTCGTACAGATCGTAGAACTTCCTACGAACGTGCGCCATGCATGCGGCTTCTTTCACCCGTCCATCTTCATAAACCGCATCGTATCCCGCGTAACCATCTGCCTGCAGCGTGCCCGTGAACTCGCGTAAGTGAGCTTTCACATGTTCGCCCTTGCGATCCGGCGTGTAGGCGAACCACACCGCCGGGGGACTCTGATCTCCCCACGGCCGGTCATCCCGCACGTAGGTCCACAGTCGCCCCGTTTTGGTTTTCCCCTTGCCTGGCGCCAGCACCGGCACCGGAGTGTCGTCGGCGTGCAACTTCTCGGCGCTCATCACGTGGCGTCGCAACGCCTCTACCAAGGGCTCCAGCAACCGGCTGCATCCCCCGACCCATTCCGCCATGGTCGAGCGATCCAGCTCCACTCCATCCCTCGCGTAAATCTCCGACTGTCGGTACAAGGGCAAGTGGTCACAATATTTCGAAATCAACACATGGGCGAGAAGTCCCGGGCCCGCCATCCCGCACGCAATCGGACGGCTCGCTGCTTCCGCTTGTACGATCTTGTCGCAACCCGCACAACTCAGCTTCGGCCGAATCTGCCGGATCACTTTGAAATGTTCCGGCACCCATTCCAGCATCTCGGAAACATCTTCACCAAAGGGCTTCAGTTTACCGCCGCAGTCGGGGCAAGCTTCCTGTTTCGGCAAAACCTTGTGCGTCTCCCTTGGCAGATGTGCCGGCAGCGGCTTCCGCGCATGTTTTGCAGATCGATTCACGTCCGACGCGGCCAGCGGGGTTGGGGAAGCAGCCAACTGCTGCGCGCGGTTGGTCTCCAGTTCATCCAACCGCAACTCCAACTGCTCGATCTGCCGGTCCAACTTCTCCGACTTGCACCCGAACTTCATGCGCCGCAGCTTGGCGATCAGCAGTTTCAGTCGGTCGATCTCTTCGTCTCGCGAGGCCAGTTGCTCTTCTTTGGAAACAAGTTGTTCGTGCTGCGCGACGATCAACGCTTTCAAAGCTTCGGGGTTTAGCGTATCGAGATCAGGAAGGGCCGCGCGATGTGTCATCGTGCGCGCAGTATGCCAGAAACTTTTTCCAGTGCAAGAAAAAAGTGCATCAAAACTAAAAAATCAGTAAAGAAAATTGCGCAAGGTGAAACAGTTACGATTTACACGGCCAGCTGCGGAGTCTGCGTGCGCACCGGCCGGCGCCAGTCGATCCCTTCGAGTAACATCGACAGTTGTGCGGGCGTTAAGGACACGGTCCCGCTCGTCGTCTGGGGCCAGATAAATCTTCCTCTCTCGAGTCTTTTCGAAAATAGACACAGCCCATCGCCATCGAACCACAAAACCTTGATCAAATCACCGCGTCTCCCGCGGAAGATGTACACCTGCCCCGAAAACGGACTTTCCTGGAGCGCCGTCTGCACCATTCCGCTCAACCCCACAAATCCTCGCCGCATGTCCGTCACTCCCGCGACGATCCAAATCCGCGTCCCCGCCGCCAACCCGATCATCGGAGCAAATGCTCCAGCACAATGCGCAACGCTTCTCCATCTACACTGCCTGTGACGCAAACATGTCCATGGGGAAATTCCACCTGGATCGTGCCCACTACCGCCGCGGTCATTGCTGGGCTTCCTGATCGATACGTTTTGCCGCCCTGTGCCTCACTCACACGCACCGGCAGCAATTTCACCGTCTCAACATCCTTCGGACTCAGCAGCCCCTGCCGATACTGTCGGCGCCAGCTAAATACCTGGTTGGCGTTTACTCCGTGAGCCAACGCCACGCGTGCCACCGACGCGCCCGGCTTCAAAGTCTGTTCGACGATTCGGCACTTCTCTCCCACTGGCCAACGTCGCCTCTGCGACTCTCTCTTAACGACTGCCCGCTCCGAAGTGTCCATTTATTCCCCAAGTGGACACTCTCGTAAGTGTCCACATCGGGTCATCTTCCACACCAACCCACACTCCGTCTAGGTGTGCTGGCCGAACGCTTACTCGCAAGCTCGAGGAAGCGCGTCACCAACGGCAGCTCTTGCGGGCGGCAAGATCGCTACTTGCAGATTTTTCGAACACGACTACAATGACCTCGCCAGGTGAAACAGAAGCGGGCGCTGCAGGCATGCAACCATCCTGAGGGATAACCTGGTAGGACTCATCGCGCCGACGCAAAACCGTGGGACACAAGCATCGCACGATAGATCCTCATACCTTGAAAATCCCCGCCTCGCTGGGGCGGAATCTTCACTAACGGAAAACGTCACCTCTCCATTTCAGGCTGAACCAAGACACTCTAACACGGGGAATACTGCCCGAGATGAGGTCAACACTGCGTTCGAGGGCGCAGTAGTGCCCGAAGTCGTGGACACCGGAACCGTCGTAATCACCACAGAGCCGGGTTCCCTAGCGTCGATGCTGGCCGGGAATGGGTTAGTGTTTCTGATCCGCAAAGGGATCCGTCAGAGACTTCCGCAAACTAGTTGAATCCATAATCTCCAATGTTCGTACGTTTGCAGTTTGAGTCCAAGATTTCTGGCGCTTTCGCGAGACCCGTGGTCTTATCGCCAACTCGCCAATCGAACTGCATATTTGAGCTGCATTGATCGCCCAAGAAAGTCTAAGGCAGCAACCCGTAGACGGTGACTTGGCTGTTGTTGCCGACGTAGACCTTGCCGTTTGCCACGATGGGTACGGCAAACTTCACAGCTCCTCCGGCAGTGTCCCGGCCATTGGCGGCTTGACTGCTGTTGTAGAGTTCAACAGAAACGTTCGTGGCATTGAAGGCCCGGAGTACAGCGTTGGGCACAGTAGTGAGGACCGTGTCGTTGGCCACGTTTGCCTGAATAATCCAAACAATGCCGTTGCTATTGCCATTTGCAGAAACCGTCGGTGTGGCACCGGGGAAAGCCAGTTTCGTCAGACTGTTCGAAGACAAGCTCAACGTGAAGTTGTTCAACTGGAAGGCTTTCAGATAATCATTCCAGGCAACAAAGTAGAGATAGTTGTTCCAGAAGGCCGGGCTTCCAAACAAGCCTCCACTACCCGGACCGGCGGACAAGGCTGTCAGAGACTGTAGAGATGTATCGCTGCTGGCATTGTACTTGCCCATGTTGTCTCGGTTGAGAACGTAGATCACGCCTTGTTTGCCAGCCGCGATCAGAAGATGCGGATAGGTGCCCGTTTGATCGGGAAGCAGGACATGCCCGCCGGAACCAAGATCATCATCCGATGAATCTAGCGTCGATTGGTCGGCCGGTGTAAAGTAATCTGCCACACTGCCGCTCGAGTTCAGTTTCAGGATGCTATCTCCGTAATCGACCCCTCCCGTGTTGGCGGTAAAGGCTCCATTCCCTGTGACGAAGTAAATATTCCCGCTGGCATCCGCAGCAGGCGCACAGCCCGACTGCCAGATAGCACCGCCTCCTCCGTTCGGGGCCGTATTCAGAGCGATTACCTGTTGCAAAGTTGAGGCGTTGTAGCCGAGCAGCCAGCCGTACCAGGGCGAGGTATCGCCATGAGAGCCGAACCCGATATAGACCACGCCGTTGGCCAGCAATAAACCAGGCCGCTGTAAGTGTTGTTTGGGAACAAAGGTAACGGTGCCGGAGGAACTTGAGGCACTGGCCTGCAGGACGACCGGGCCACCGAATTTTTCCGCACCCGTGGTGATGTTGAGCGCGTGTAGTCGATAGACATAACTGGTCGTGGTTCCAGAGACTTCCTTGGTGATGGCCACGACATAGAGAGTGCCAGTCGAGGAATCGATCACCGGGGTGCTGGTAATGCCAAACTCCGGATAGATGGTTGAACAATCGCCGCTGGCCGCTTCGGCACACGGAACCGTGGTGACGCCGGCCGTGGGATTGATGAAGCTGGTCTGCCAGAGAGGAGTTGTCGAGGCCGTATCGGCATCCCAGGCGTAGACACTGTCGTGTTGTGTGGCTAGGAAGAGCACGTTATGGACTTGCGAGCCGATGGTGAGGCTCGGGACATAGAGGGGCTGAGCAAAGAGCTGTCCATCGACAGGGAGCGAGAAGAGCTTTCCGAATTGGGTGGAATTGACATTGGACGGAGTCAGGACAGTCTCATTCACGTTCTGCCCGGTGCGCTGGTTGTCGTTGTGATAGGTAAAGCTGCCGCCGTAATTGGAGATGTAGATGGTGGCAGACGCAGAGGCAGATGAGTCGATAACACTGATGGCCATAACGGAATGAGAGCCCACGGCAGCGGGAGGGGTGTAGAGGCCGGAAGAACTAATGGTTCCCACGGTCGTAGAGCCCCCTGCGATGTTGTCCACATACCAGTTCACCGCAGTGTTCGTGGTGCCCGTCACGGTCGCCGTGAACTGTTGGGTCTTGGTGAAATTCACTGCCGTACTGCGTGGCGACAGCGTTACCGTTACCCCGCCAACGGTACCACCGGTGCCCGCAAGGGCAACGCTCTGAGTTCCACTGGGCGCGTTGTCTGTGAAGGAAAGCGTTCCCGTGCGCGTGCCGGTTTGAGTAGGTGTGAACGTCACGTTAACCAGACAGCTTGACCCGTTTGTCAGACTTGTCGGGCAATTGTTGGTCTCCGAGAAGTCTCCTGTCGTCGAGACGTTGCTGATAGTCAGCGGTTGGGGACCTACATCGGTTATAGTCACGCTCTGTGCGGTGCTCGTTGTGCCCTGCATCTGGCTGCCGAAAGTTAGGCTCCCAGGCGAAGTCAATGCCTGCGGGGTTGTGATCGCAACCGCCGTGCCCGTTGATGATGTCGGCTCAAGTGTCGCGAATTGGCGCGCACGAACATAGGCGAAGTTCGCGACCATGTTTTCGCCGCCAAAAAGTGCCACGCCTCCGGTAGAGAACTGCGCGTTGGTGGCGTGAATCTTCTGAACGTCATTCAAGTAGACATCGATGGACGTCCCGTGCACAGCCATGCGCAGCTTGTACCAGGTCTTGAGGCTGATCGTACCGACAGCGGTGGAACCCAACTGGATTGCCGTATTGGATCCGTTGTTATTCAGCCATTCGTACGCGTAGAGGTTGTTCGATGCGTTCAGATCTGCGTACAGATTGGTGGAGTAGAAATTCGATGGTCCGTTGACTCTCGTCCCGATACCCCAGTGGCGGCCACTCTGTTGCAGGCCGTAGGCTTCAAAGATGTAATCGCCGCCTGTGAACGTGGAACTGTAGAGGATTTCGTTGGGTGGCCGATTCGTAGACCCCAGCGCAATCGTTCCGGATAGACCGTTGGGTTCTGTGCCTGTCACAACCGACCATGTCCCACCGCTTGCTATCCATTTGGTGGTGTCGATCGAACCCAGGCTGAAGTCATCAAAGAAATCAAAGGTACTGTTGCCGCTCGACGCGCTGATGGCCGCAGAATTTCCATAGTACATGTACAGCGTCGTTCCCGCGGCCGGGATGGATGGCACCTTGACCCACAGGCTCGCACTGGAGGTAGCCGGATTCCAACTCTCGATCCAGAAGGGGAGAGCAGTTACTCCATCACTTGCGGTGAAGCGAATATCCGCACCGTTTGGTTGGGCCTTGGTGAAATCAAACGAAGCTCCAAGCGTGACATGAACCTGGTAATTCGTCAGTGTCGTCCCACCTGGATTCGATACCGTGATTGCGCTCTGGTAGGTCGCGGCCACTATGGAGAGAGGAGCAATCTGTGACGAACTGTTGTAGGAGGCAGTGATGTTCGCGGTCGTTGAGGTCGTGACACTCGAAGTTGTGATCGTGAACGTGGCACTGGTCGAATTGGCCGCCACAGTCACGCTCACAGGAACTTGCGCATACGCTGTGTTGTCGCTGCTGAGGCTTACGGAGGCTCCACCGCTCGGTGCAGCGGCAGACAGCGTCACCGTACCCTGTGAACTGGTGCCACCAAATACGCTGGTTGGGCTAAGTGCCAGCGAACTGATGGTGATCGGGGGCAGAACTGTCAAGACGGGGGCTTGAGAACTGTTGTTATAACTGGCTGTGATAGTGGAGTTTGTCGAGGAAGAAACTCCCGTCGTTGTAATCGAAAATGTGGCCGTCGTTGCGTTGGCCGCTATAGTTACGCTTGCGGGGACCTGGGCAACAACTGTATTGCTGCTTGTAAGCGTAACAATGGCCCCCCCGCTTGGCGCCGGTCCGTTCAGTGTAACCGTGCCCTGAGCACTGCTTCCGCCCACCACGCTCGCCGGATTCAAGGTTAATGCAGAAATTACCACGCTGCCCAACGTAGATGCGCTGCCTACACTGACAGTTGGTTCGGTCGCGGCGAATTGGCGCGCACGAACATAGGCGAAGTTCGCGACCATGTTTTCGCCGCCAAAAAGTGCCACGCCTCCGGTAGAGAACTGCGCGTTGGTGGCGTGAATCTTCTGAACGTCATTCAAGTAGACAT
>Ga0210394_10001933_pt1 | contig 30575 bp, 27 predicted proteins | sample IncBWC12MmetaG_FD_160121 | JGI IMG/M metagenome (GOLD analysis project Ga0210394, IMG submission 160121) | Forest soil microbial communities from Barre Woods Harvard Forest LTER site, Petersham, Massachusetts, United States - Inc-BW-C-12-M | ecosystem: Environmental > Terrestrial > Soil >... | reverse complement strand
CCAACCCGAGATAATGGATTGCCTCGTTTTTTTTCATGGCAGCCGTCCCTTCCTTTCGTTTGGTTTCTGGCGATTCCAAACTTATAGGAAGGGGCGTGCTTTCAACATGCGTCATCCTGAGACTGCCCCTTCGGCTGCGCTCAGGGCAGGCTCCGCCGCTGAGCGAGCGCAGCGAGCGAGTGCGGCGGAGGACGGCGAAGGATCTCCAGTTGCGCTGCCTGGGGCACAAACGCAAATGGGGTTTGTCGTTGATCTTCCTCACGAAAACCACAGTTTCGCTCCTGCCCCAGCCGGTGCCACTGGAGATCCTTCGCCGTCCTCCGCCGCTCTTCGCTCGCTCCGCTCACTCAGCGGCTGCGGCGGGCTCAGGATGACAAATTGCCTGTGGAGGCGGTTTTTTCACACCCTCATACAACCGACAACCGGCCTACTTCGCCCGCTCCAGATACCGGTTCTCGCTGGGGTCGACGATGATCTCTTCGCCTTCCGTCACGAACGGGGGGACGAGCACGGTCAGGCCATTCTCCAGCTTGGCGGGCTTGTATGACGCGGAGGCTGTCGCACCGCGAACCTGGGGCTCGGTCTCGGCGATGCGGACCCGGATCGTCTTCGGGAGCTCGATGCCGACCGGTTTCTCCTCGTAGAACTGCACCTGCAGCTTGACGCCGGGATTCAGCCAGGCCGCGGAATCGCCGAGGTCTTCCTCGGAGATCTCCACCTGCTCGTAGTTCTCCGTGTTCATGAAGTGGTGGGCATGCCCGTCGGAGTAGAGGTACTCCATCTCGTGCTGATTGATGTACGCCTGCGTGATCTCGTCCTGCGAGCGGAAGCGGTGCTCGAACTGGTTGCCCGTGCGCATGTTGCGCAGTTTGGCCTGCACCATGGCCCGGAGGTTCCCCGGGGTGTGATGATTGAACTCCATCACCTTGCAGAGATCGCCGTTGAAGACGATGACGATGCCTCTGCGGATGTCGTTAGCCTGCATGAAGTTGGTGAATCCTTTCGGTATCGCGGTCGCGGGGTCTCGGGGTGGCGCGGTCTCGCGGTGTTGGTTTTGCTGCCGTCCGCCAAACTGCGGGTGATGTGAGCGATATTCCTGTGTGGCGGGGTTCCCGGCGCGGTTGCGCGGTCTCGTGGTTGCGGGGTCTCGCAGTGGGGTTGCGCGGTTGCGGGGTCTCGCGGTTGACGTGTTGCATGGTTGCTGAGTTGCTGGGTTGCTAATACAGGAACCCAGCAACCATGCAACCCTGCAACCCCACCGCGAGACCCCGCAACCGCGAGACCGCGCAACCCCACTGCGAGACCCCGCAACCCGCGAGACCCCGCAACCCCGCTTTACAGCGTCGCGAAATCTCTGTATCACTCCTTCCGCCATGAAGCCTGCAAAGCAGAAGCGCCGAAAGCAGGCCGAAGCTCTCGCGCCGTCCCCTCCGCAACGTCCGGCAGCGTTCGTCATCGCGGCTCTTTCGGCCGCCGCCTTCGTCGTTCTCGCCCTCGGCAACATCAGAGCCACGTCGCCGACCACGGACGAGACCGTCCACCTCGTGGCCGGCCAGCGCGCTCTCGCGGCGCATGACTATCGTTTGAGTCCCGAGCATCCTCCCCTTCTGAAAATGATGGCCGCGATTCCGCTTCGATCGATGCGGGTCTGGCCCGACGAACGCGGCGGCTCCACCGATGGATCGAAGACGCTGGGCCTCCTCAATGAATCGTGGGCAATGGCGGTAACCAATCCCATGGCGGCGTGGTATTACGCGCACCATCTGCTCTATGGCGTGCGCGATGCGGCTCTGGAGCGCCTTGGAGCGGAGCCCTCCAGCGTCCCATCGACGGCCGCGCTGGCACCGGGCGATTTTCTGAACGACTCGGCGACGATGTTCCTTCGTGCACGAACAGTGATGTTGCTGTGCGGTGTCCTGCTGGCGGTGGCGATCTTCCTCTGGTCGATGGAGGCCTGGGGACCATGGGCGGCGGCCTTGTCGACGCTGCTTTTCTGTTTCGACCCGAATTTCATCGCCCACAGCGGTCTGGTGACAACGGATGCCGGGACGTCACTGCTGATCTTCGTCAGCGTATGGTTGTTCTGGCGGCTCTGCCGCACGTTCTCGTGGCCGAACGTGGCCGCATTCGCGCTCAGCTTTGGCCTGGCTCAGGCGGCAAAATTCTCGGCGCTGCTTCTCGTCCCCACGGTCATTGCGATCGCGCTGACGCAGGGTCGCCGCCAACTGCCACGGATCGCTCTGGCCATCGGCATCGCCTTCGTCAGCACGTACATCGTGCTCTGGGCCGCGTATGGGTTCCGCTTTTCGATGGCCGCCGACCCACAGCATGCGGCGTCGGAGGAAGCGGAGGCGCGTGCAACGCTGGCGCAGCGAGGGCTCGACGGTCCAGTCACCGATGGGCACCCGCCCATACGGCAGTTCGTCGAAGAGTCGGCCGTTCGACGCGCGCTTTCTGATGAGTATCCGAACGGTGCGCCGCCCGCCGAAGCGCGCCGCGCCCGAACTTCGACGCCCGTTGGCTTGCTGGGCCGGGCCATCATCTTCGCGGCCGGTAATCGACTCCTGCCTGAGGCGTACCTGTACGGGATGGCGATCCTGCAGGACAGCATGATCGTCCGCAACTCGTTCCTCCGCGGCGAATACTCGACCACCGGTTTCAGCGACTACTTTTTATGGACCTTTGCTTACAAGACGCCGCTCCCGGCGATCGCGGCGATCGTGGCCGGGCTTTTTGTCGCCGTTCGGCGCAAGCCCGCGGGGCTGCTTCCGTTTCTGCTCTGGCCGATCGCGATTTACTTCATCGTGTCGGTCCGGTCGGGCGTCAACATCGGCCACCGCCATATCCTGCCGATCTACCCGTTTCTTTATGTACTGTGCGGATCGCTGGCATCTCTTTGGGAAACGATGGAACCTCGCCGGCGCCTGATCGTCGCGGTCTGCGCAATCGCGTGGATCGCCACTGCAAGTCTCTTCGTGTTCGCGGGAGCACCCGCGCCGATGTGGTCGCGTCATCTCTCGTACATGAACGAACTGGCTGGAGGTCCGGATCGCGGGTTCGCGCGTCTTGTCGATTCAAATCTCGATTGGGGGCAGGACTTGCCGCGGCTTTCGGCGTGGTTGCGCGAACATCACGTTGAGGATCCCATCGACCTCGTTTACACGGGCACTGCGGATCCGCGATACTACGGAATTCGTCACCACAATCTTGCCCTCGGCTACTTTGCCGAGCCGGCCCTGGCGCCTGGTGACGTTCCGCCATCCCGCTACTTCGCCATCGGTGCCACGGCGTGGCAGGGCGCGACGCTCGCCGCCGACAGCCGTGACTACTGGCGTTCGTTCCTCGCGAGAAACGGAGCCACGCTCGAGGGCAAAGCCGGCTATTCGATGTTCATCTACCGTCTGAGGGAGCCGTCGAAGTAGCGGTAAACTCCGCGCCCTATGAACCGGATCATTTTGATTTCTCTCCTCGTTGCCGCCATTCTCGGCGTGGGCTGCCATCCCGCGGAACAACAATCCACCGGGGCCGCGAACGACATTCTCATCGGCGTCTACGCCGCGTCGAGCGGTTCCGAGGCTGCATTCGGACAGGCCACGGTGCAGGGTGAAAAGCTCGCCGCCGAGGAGATCAACAACAACGGCGGCGTCCTCGGCAGGAAGATCCGGCTGATCATCGAGGACGACCAGGGCAAGGCCGAAGAAGCGGCGTCCGTCGTCACCAAGCTCATCACGCGCGACAACGTGCTGGCCGTTCTCGGCGAGAACTCCTCGAATCAGTCGCTGGCCGCGGCTCCGATCTGCCAGGCCGCCAAGGTGCCCATGATCTCGCCGTCATCGACGAATCCGAGCGTCACGAAGAAGGGCGACTACATCTTCCGGGTCTGCTTCACCGATCCCTACCAGGGGAAAGCGATTGCCATGTTCGTGCGCAACAACCTGCAGGCCACGACCGCGGCCATCCTGCGCGACAACAAGAACGACTACTCGGTCGGTCTGGCCGAAGTCATCCGCAAAGAGTTCACCTCGCGCGGCGGCACGATCGTGGCCGAGCAGAGCTACAGCGGCGGCGACAGCGATTTCCGTCCGCAGCTCACGGCCATCAAGGCCGCCAATCCGCAGGTGCTCTTCATCCCCGGCTTCTATACCGAGGTCGGCCAGATCGCCATCCAGGCGCGCGACCTCGGCATCACCGTTCCGATGGTGGGCGGCGACGGCTGGGATTCGCCCACCGTCATCCAGATCGGCGGCAAGTCCGTCGACGGCTGCTATTTTTCGGATCATTATTTCGTCGGAGAGCCCCGGCCGGCGGTGAAGCGTTTCGTGGCCGAGATCCGCAGGCGCTCCGGCAAGGATCCCGACGCGAACTCGGCCCTCGGCTACGACGCGCTCTACACGCTGACGAACGCCATCAAGCGCGCCGGCTCGCTCGATCGAAAGGCCATCCGCGACCAGATCGCCGCCACGAAGAACTACCAGGGCGTCTCCGGCGTCATCACCATGGGCCCGGATCGCGATCCGATCAAGCCCGTGGCGATGATCAAGATCGACGGAGGGACGACGCACTTCGCGGGATGGATCCAGCCGTAGTGCGTTGTCGGCGCTGACGGGCACCTCCCGAGTGCGTTGATCCACCAATTCGGGAGCAAGCCGGAGGCGTACTCAACCACGCACCGGTGATACCGAAAACGATATGCGCAATCCCGTTATCCTGAGCGAGAGTTCAGGGTTTTTGGCCGTGCCGCCGATCTTTACAGGGGTGAGTTTCGCAAGGACCGGGCGTTTCTCTTTCATCGCCTCCATCAGCGGCTTAAACTTATCGACACCGCTATTGAAGGAAAGCCACCGATCGTCCTCGCCATCGCCCTTAAGCTGGATGTCGATTGTAATCTTTTGCTCATTGCCGACCTCTCCTTCATTGAGCGCCACGTTGGATACTTCGAGCCAGATTTCCGGGATCGTGTCTTTTCTAACCATAACCGTTCTCCCTTTCAAACCTCGGGAAGGGGTTCCCCGAGATTGCGCAATTCTTTCTCTGCTTCATAGGCACGAAGCAGGTAGCCCTGCTTGGTTGCTAGTATATATGCGTGGTGCAGATACGCTGTACCGAGCTTGAGGTTGTGCGCCCCGATCATTGCCTTGCCGAGTACAACCAATCCGGAGGAGCGGCGGAGGCCGAGCCACAACTCGTTTGCGATCATCAGCGACGCTACAGCGCGCTGCCGCGCCGTCTCCCAATCGCCCACCTCCAGCGCCAGCCGGGCGAGTTCACAAAGTAGATCAGCTTCCAGGCGCTTGATTCCGATTCTCCTCGCCTCAAGAAGTGCAGAATCGTATTCGAGTTGTGCTGCCAGGTAGTCCTTCCGCAAGCGCAGCAGGTGGCCCTTTACTATTCGCGTATAGGCGATCAAATCGAAATGCCTCCCTTCATAGGCGAAGGCGCTGCTCATGCGAGAGAGTGAGTCCGCACCATTTAGATCGCCAACCGACATTTTCAAGTTGGCGTGGTGATGCGCAAAGATGCTCCTTCCGCGAAGATTACGGCCTACCATGTGCAGTTGCTTCTCTGCCTCTCCGTACAGCCGGTCCGCCTCATCGGTGTTGCCGCGCAGATGTGTCAGTAATGCTTTGTATCCGGTTATCCGCCCAGCATACTCATCGTCGCCGTAGGAGCGGTTCGAGTCCTCGGTATCAGCGAGATACTCGCTTGCCATGTCGAGCCGCCCCATCTCGAGGAACACGCCGCACATGTCCAAGCGCGATTGCACGAGGTACTGGCCGCCGTCTTCGTAGCTATCTGTGACCAGATCAATCTCGTAACTGACTTCCCATACAGCATGTGCATCAGCCATCGAACCCTGTGCGTAAAAAGCTAGACCGAGATCGTTCCACAGCCACGCTAATTCGTCAGCAAATAATGGGCCATCTCTGTCCTCCTTACTCGCTGCATGACTGCGATCCATATAGTCCCACATCGAAGGAGAAACACGTTTGATGAGGTTTATCAGCGGGATAGCGAAGGACTCTATGTAATCGTCATAAGTCGTCCATCGAGCCACGCTATTGGCCTCCATTCGGGAGCGCACGACGCCAAAGGCACCGCGACACAACTGCCGTGCGCGAGCCGTTTCCGCTCCTTCGAGCGCCTTCACTGCCTCGTCGTGCATCGAGCTGAACATCTTGCGAATTTTCTCGACGCTTGGGTGGAAGCCCGGGTCGACAGGAGTGGCACCCGCGGTGAAACCCGAAAGGCTGAAATTCGGCACCGAGTCGAGTCTCTCGCTTTGTGAGTGATGAAACATGAAATTCCGTACCATTGGGTGGACTGTATATCCGGATGGAGCATCAATGCTGTCGGGGTCCGTACTCACGCGGAAGAGCAAACGTGCGTCCAGCAATGCCTGACGGTCGATCTCATTTGGCTCTCCATCAGCGCAAACATCCATCATCGCGTCAGTAACAGGACTCATGAAGATGGCAATTCGCGCGAGCAGTGCCTTTGCTCGGTCGCCGACGCGGTTCTGCACATCCTCGACGGACATGCGGATCATAGTGGTGAGGCGATGCGCAGGCGTCGCGTCAGAAAGCTTGCGCCGAAGGTCACGTAATCGCTCGGAGACATTTTGGTCGCCCTCGCCGCGAAGGAATGCAGCTGCCAATGCGAGCGCATAACTGTGACCATCACATAGCGAACAGATAGCAGCGAGATCATCGCCCGCCAGCAGCCCGGAGTGGATCATTGACCCGAAAACGGTTCCCTTGGCCAACTCCGACGTGGTGGTCCGGCGCATCGGGAATTCCTCGACAAGGGGTTTACCTTTCAAGGCGCTCGGCATCACGCGTGTCGTGAGGATGACCGTAGACCTTCCAGCGAGAGCGGCCTCGAGCAACTGTACTACAGCGCGGTTGGCGGATGTTCCTTCATCGCGGGAACCATGGCTCCGAAGCAGACGTTCGAACCCGTCGAACACGATGAGATGCGGTTCCGACAGGCATTCAGAGAACCGCTGGATACGCGTCTTTCGCGGCGACGGCTCATTGCCGAAGTAGACGAGTAGGCGTTCAAGCCCGGTGAGCCAGTCATCGGCATAGTAGGAACTCCAGAAGAAAATGCCGTCCACGCCGACGCCACGCCGGTTGGCACGGATGTCATTAATGAGATCGATGACGCGCCAGCTCTTGCCACTTCCGCCGTAACCATAGATGACGATTACTCGCTTGTGCCCGATGAGTGATGTAAGGTAAGCGAGCTCGCTTTCCGTCCGATCAGGCGCTAGGTCATCAGCATTGTCGCGCGCGACTGCGTAATGAAGATAAGGCTGTGGAGGATGCACTGGCACTGTGACCTTGCGAATTACAGGTTTGCGGATGAAATCATCACGAATCTCGAGCGAGCGGTTGCGGACTGCGATCAGTTTCTTGCAAAGCGCTCGCCCCCATTCCGAGGTCGTGACGGGCCTTTTTGTACTTCCGTCGCTGGGAGCATATGGGATGACATGCACGCGGTACCTGTCGTGCAGGAGATCGTCGCGGTCGCGATCGGCCAGGTCATCGCCGGAATTGGGAAGAAGTGCGAAGAGGCTTCTCGCGCGAGGCCGCTGTTGCGACGGATCTGTCGCATTTAAGATCCGCAAGGCATGTAACAGATCGTTGTCGCGCATGCTGAACCCGACGAAAAAGATCGGATTCGAACCGAACAGCAACTCCATGTTCTGTCGGAAGGCTTGGCCTTCCGGGCTGGCGCGGAAATACCACTTTTGGTAGTCTTGTTCCGTAATGACCATCGAGTCGCGCTCGTCGTAACGCCCGTGGCAATGAAATACGGTTGGTGTGCGGTCGCGCAGACCCAGCGGGAAGCTGCTCAATTGCAGCATGTAGGCGTCGTCCTGAGTGAATGAGTGACGCAAGTCCTTCGATACCTCCTGGGCAAACCCGTAGCCGGCAGGTTCCTCCGGGAAGTTGTGCGTGATTGCATATTCAAGCTCGAGATCGTAGTTCGTAGTGATGAATCGGTAGATTGGGAGTTTAAGAAGCGCTGCGTACGGGTTGACCTCTACCCCCAGCGGGGAGTTGATGGAGTGCTGACTGCCGAAGGTTTTCGTAAGGAAGTCGCCGTACGGATCGCCATGGCCATCAGAGTTAAGACTGTCCGAGATCCTCTGGCAGAAGCCAAGAATGGCCAGGAACTCGTCGGTTGCGAGAACGGCCCGCGTTTCTACCTGCGCAAGTCGCTGCGCGACCGCTGCATACCTTGTTTCACGACGCGATGCGAGCGCTGCCAGCATTGCCGCTGCTGCGCCGCGCGTGAGTCCGTCCCAGTCCGGATATCCGAGCGGGAGCGAACAGCCGGCGCCGACGAACGCGACGGTCGTTTTCATGTTCAGACATCGCGCAAGCATAACCATGCGCCGCTCGATGACCTCTTCGTAACCAGCCGTCGCTGGCAACGCGATGCGCTCAGCCCCGAACCCGACAATTCGGTTCATCTACCCCCCCTTTAGCTGAGGAGTGATCGGAGACGGCAACTTGCCACCTCCGAATGGAAAAAAACCGACGAGCGCGCCGGATCCGCCAGTTCCAAGCTGCCGGAAAGGCGCAAGCGACCGCTCCGTTCGGGTTGACTCGGAGTCTACCGAAGGCCTGTTCATGCCTTGTTCGAACGCGTCGTTACGAAGCTCACCACGCGTGACAACCGATCGTGGCCGAGCAGGGCTGCAGCGGCGGCGACAGCGATTTCCGGCCACAGCTCACGGCCATCAAGGCCGCCAATCCGCAGGTGCTCTTCATCCCCGGCTTCTATACCGAGGTCGGTCAGATCGCCATCCAGGCGCGCGACCTCGGCATCACCGTTCCGATGGTGGGCGGCGACGGCTGGGATTCGCCGACCGTCATCCAGATCGGCGGCAAGTCCGTCGATGGCTGCTATTTTTCGGATCATTACTTCGTCGGTGAGCCGCGTCCCGCGGTGAAGCGTTTCGTGGCCGAGATCCGCCGTCGTTCCGGCAAGGATCCCGATGCGAACTCCGCCCTCGGCTATGACGCGCTCTACACGCTAACGAACGCCATCAAGCGCGCCGGCTCGCTCGATCGAAAAGCCATCCGCGACCAGATCGCCGCCACGAAGAACTACCAGGGCGTCTCCGGCGTCATCACCATGGGCCCGGATCGCGATCCGATCAAGCCCGTGGCGATGATCAAGATCGACGGCGGGACGACGCACTTCGCGGGATGGATCCAGCCGTAGTGCGTTGTCGGCGCCGACGGGCACCTCCCGAGTGCGTCGATCCACCAATTCGGGAGTGTTAACTGACTCCGGGAGTCAATTCATTGCCTCCGGGAGTCAATTAATGGCCTCCCAGAGTCAATTGATGGCCTCCCAGAGTCAATTCAATTGCCTCTCAGAGTCAATTCATGGCCTCCCGGAGTCAATTAATTGCCTCTCAGAGTCAATTCAATTGCCTCCCAGAGTCAATTAATTGCCTCCCAGAGTCAATTTAATTGCCTCCCAGAGTCAATTCATGGTCTCCCAGAGTCAATTAATTGCCTCTCAGAGTCAATTCAATTGCCTCTCGAAGTCAATTCATGGACTCCGGAAGTCGACTCATGGACTATGGGTGTGCCCAGCTCCTCCCCGCGAACACGCGGCTGCGCGCTTGAGGAGCAGATCTCGCTCGCGGGCGTTGCGGGTGAGCGAGGCGGCGCGCTCCAGTTCCACCCGCGCCTCGTCGAGGCGTCCGAGCTTGACCAGGAAATCGCCGCGCACGCTCGGGAGCAGGTGGTAGCTCCGCAGCGACGGCTCCGAAGTCAGCGCATCGAGGAGATCGAGTCCCGCCGCGGGGCCGTGGGCCATCGAGACGGCCACCGCGCGGTTCAGCTCCACGACAGGGGAGGGAGAGATCCGCAGAAGATCGTCATAGAGCTCCGCGATGCGTTCCCAATCCGTTTCCGCCGCGGTGCGGGCGCGGGCATGGCAGGCGGTGATCGCTGCCTGCAACGCATACGGCCCCCGCGCGCCGCCGAGCTTCGCGGCGCGATCGAGCGCCGCAAGTCCGCGGTGGATGAGAAGGTGATCCCAGAGCCCGCGGTTCTGGTCGAGCAGCAGAATCGGCTCCCCCGACGGGCCGACGCGCGCGCGAGCCCGGGAAGCCTGGATCTCCATGAGCGCCACGAGACCGTGTACCTCGGGCTCCCTCGGAACGAGCTCCGCGACGATGCGGCCGAGGCGCAGGGCCTCCTCGCAGAGCGCCGGCCGCATCCAGTCGTCGCCTGCCGTCGCCGAGTAGCCTTCGTTGAAGATGAGGTAGATGACCTCCAGCACCGAGGCCAGCCGTGCTTCGATCTCGTCACCGCGTGGGACCTCGAACGGGACGTGCGCCTCGGCCAGCGTCCGCTTGGCCCTGACGATGCGCTGCGCCACCGTCGCTTCCGGGAGGAGATAGGCGCGCGCGATCTCCGCGGTGGTCAACCCACCGAGCAGGCGCAGCGTGAGCGCCGCCCGCGCCTCGGGGGAGAGCACCGGATGGCAGGCCGCGAACACGAGGCGCAGCAGGTCGTCGCCGACGTCGTCATCCATCGCAGCCTCGAAATCCGGAACGGTGCGCTCCTGCCTCGCTTCCAGCTCGCGCCCGATCTCCTCATGCTTGCGCTCGCGCATCTCCTGCCGGCGGAAGTGGTCGATGGCGCGATGCCTGGCCGCCGCCGTGAGCCAGGCACCCGGGTTGTCCGGGATGCCCGACTCCGGCCACTGTTCGAGCGCCGCGACGAGCGCGTCCTGGGCCAGTTCCTCGGCCAGTCCGACGTCGCGCACCATGCGCGCCAGCCCGGCGATGATGCGCGCCGACTCGATGTGCCAGACCGCGTCGATCGTGCGATGGGTGTCGGTAGCCGTCACGGCTACCGATCACACCATCTCGATCGCGCGGGCGCAAGGCCGGCACGGCCGGCGGCGTTGGTTGCCTACGGCGCGGCCACCATCCGAGTGGAACCGCATTGCGCAGTTTTTAGTCCGAGCGTCCTTCTCCCCACCGCGTTTTTCAGCGGTGGGGAGAAGGTGCCGAAGGCGGATGAGGGGCCGTTGGAGCTTGCCAAACAGTGGACTGGTTTCATGAAGGGGCGTGGGAAACTCATGAAAACAATTAACTTCAGCGCGAGAACCGCCCCCTCATCCGCCTGTCGGCACCTTCTCCCCCGCAAGAAACCGCGGGGGAGAAGGGCTCTCGACGGGGTACAGGGTGCCGACGATTCCAGTGAGAGTGTGAGAAATGCGACGCTACGCGGGTGCGAAGTCCGACATCTCGTGCAGCAGGCGAATCTCGCTCTCCCCTTCCCCCGCCACTTCGAGGAAGCGCTTGGTGAGCTCGATGGCCTCTTCCTTCGACTTTGTCTGGATGATGGCGAATCCGCCGATCAGCTCTTTCGACTCACTGAAGGGGCCGTCGGTGACGCTGATCTTCCCTCCCGAGAGGCGGACGCGCGCCCCCTTGGCGCTGGGCTGACATCCTTCGGTGCTGATCAGCGTGCCGGCCTTCATCATCTCTTCGATCAACGTCCCCATCCTGGCCATCTCGTCCTGCGTCGGGGGTGCGCCTTCGGGTTTGCTCGGTTTGTATAGACAGAGGTATCGCATCGTTTCATCTCCTGGGTTTTCGATTTGAGTGCTCTACGTTCAGTTCAAGCCGCCGGCTGAATCGGAACGGATCGCCATCGGCCGTAGGCCACGAATGTGGTGAGCAGTCCTACGACCAGCGGTGGGATGGCCGAGCCGAGGCCCAAGTAAACCGCGGTGATCACCGTCGCGCCGATCATGATGATCGTCAGTCCCGCGGCGGCCAGCGGAGTGAGGACGGGCCGGATGCGCAGGAGCGACGGCAGGATCAATCCGATCGCCCCGAGCACCTCGGCGACGCCGATGAAGCGCAGGAAGGCGCCGGGAAGCTGGATCTGTTTCGTCATCTCCGCGATCGGCAGGACGAGCTTCATACCGCCCGAGAGAAGAAAGATCAGCGCCAGCAGCACCTGAATCGTCCAGAGCAAAGCGTTCCTGAATCGCATCGGCATCTCCTCCTGACTACTGTTTCGCGTTTTCGGCCATCTGCGCGCCGAGGCGTTTCTCGGCGTCTCGCAGCTCAGGGGTGAGGGCAGGACCGAAATCGTCCGCCTCGAAGAGCTGGCGAATCTCGATCTCGGATTCTCCCAGCGTCGGCTGCGGGCAGCGCTTGACCCACTCGATGGCCTCTTCCTTCGACTTCACCTGCCAGATCCAGTAGCCGGCAATGAGCTCCTTGGTCTCGGAGAACGGTCCGTCGATCACCGTCCGTTTGTTCCCCGAGAATCGGACCCGCGCCCCCTTCGAGCTCGGCTGGAGCCCGTCGCCGGCCAGCATCACTCCTGCCTTCACGAGCTCTTCGTTGAACTTCATCATGTCTCCGAGGAGTTTCTCGCTGGGGAGTATCCCCGCCTCGGTGCTCTTGTCCGCCCTGACCAGAACCATGAATCGCATGTCGTATATCTCCTTTCTACTCAGGCGTCGAACGACGGGGATGGAAATCGACACGCCGGCAAAGTTTTTTTGCACATCGTTTGCCTAAAGGCTACATCACGAGCCGCGATAGCGGCCCAAGACGGTAGACAGGGGTGCGAGCGCTTTTTGCGAGCACCCCTGGTTCGGATGTCTATTGGGTCGTGCCGCGTCAGCGGCACCAGATCGTCAAACGAGGTGCGTCGCGATTTCCAGTGCCGCTGACGCGGCACCAAGACCAAGTACCTCGTTACCAGGGGTGCTCGCAAAAAGCGCGCGCACCCCTGGCTATCCTCTTTGCGCCGCTATCGCGGCGGGATGGACGGCGCGAAACGATCGAGCGAGCATGGTTGAGCCCATCGCCTGCACGCCCTCCTTCGCGGAGATAATGCCAGTGTGCTCAACCTTCGACGCTTCGCCCAGACATTCGCCCTGCTGGCCATTCTCACTGCGCCTGCGCTTGCACAGGAAGCGGCCCCGCCGGTTCAGGGCGAGCGCCACGTCTTCGTCGTCGATCGCTTCACGTTCGAGAGCGGCGCAACCGTGCCGAACGTACAGGTGGTCTACGGGACGTACGGCCACCTGAGCGCGAACCGCGACAATGTCATCCTGCTGCCGTCACACTATCTGGCGGACTTTCACGGGTATGAGCCGTGGATCGGGCCGGGGAAGGCGCTCGATCCGGCGAAGTCGTTCCTCGTGGCCACGGAGCTCTTCGGCAACGGTCACTCCTCGTCGCCGAGCAATACGCCCGAACCGTTCCACGGTCCGCGGTTTCCGGTGGCCACGATCAGGGACAACGTGGAGGCGGTACATCAACTCCTGCTCAGCCTCGGCATTACGCACCTCCGCGCCGTGGCCGGCTTCTCCATGGGTGCGGAGCAGGCCTTCCAGTGGGCCGTCAGCTATCCCGACTTCATGGACCGGATCGTGGCTACGTCCGGCACCGCGAAGTGCTGGCCGCATGGTGTGGTCCGGCTCGAGGCACAGATCGCCGCGATCGCGCTCGATCCCGCCTTCAAGGGAGGCGACTACACGGTCCAGCCCAAACAGGGAGTCGAGCTTTTCGGGCTGATCTGGACCGGCTGGCTCTTCTCGCAGGAGTGGTGGCGGAAGGAGCTCTGGCATGAAATGACACCGCCGGGGACGACCTTCGACACGTTTCTCTCCACGATGCGGAAAGACTTCATCCCCGGCGCCGACGCGAACGATCTGATCCTGCAGGCTCGCACCTGGGAGCGGCACGATGTCGGCGCCACGAAGGGGTTCGACGGCGATGTCGAGAAGGCGCTCGCCTCGATCAAGGTCCCGGTGCTCTACATGCCGTCGGAGACCGATCTCTACTTCCCGGTTACCGACGCCCGCTACGAAGCGCGCTTCATCCCGCACGTGACCCTGACGCCGGTTCCGTCTCTCTGGGGTCACCCGGCAGGAATCGGGATCTCCGCCGACGACAGGGAGTTCGTCAACCAGAAGATCGCGGCGTTTCTGGCGCCGTGAGCGGTTGCGTGGTTTCGGGGTCGCGCAGTCGCGGGTTCACTTCCTTAAGGAAAGCGCTCGCGGCCGGAGCGCTGGCGTCCTCGCCGGCTGGCTCGGCGGCGTCCCGCCGCCGAGGCGCCGAGACGGCGACGCCGGTTCCGGCGCGTTGGGCTGCGGCGAGCGGTTCACTCTCGCTCTTCCGCGAACGCTTTCGCGAGTGCGCGGTCGAAGGTCTGGATCGATCCTGCATTTCGTCGCCGGCAGCAGGCGAGGTGAATCAAATCACGCGAGCCCAATTCTGGATGTCGGGCTAGAAGCATTCGCGCGGTACGAACATCTTCCGCTTCGATCGGCCAGATCTCAGCGACGCTCGACTCGACGAGCAGCAGAGCCGCATCGAGTGTGTCCAGACGTCCGGCTGGCAGGTACGCGTGAACCAACTCCTGCATTACCTCGGCGGATGTGACGAACGGCTCTCCGCGCCCGATCGATTGAAGAAAGAACCTCCGCGCACGCTCGCGGAGCGGGTGTTCCCTCCCCACCGCATATATGAAGACGTTCGTATCGACGAAGATCACGTATGCGACCGGCCAGTTTCGCGAGACGCTTCCATGGCCTTCAGATGTTCCTGCCAGTCCGGCTCGCGCCCTTTTTCGCGAAGACTGCAGGCTTTGAAGAATCGTCTGAGGTCAGCAGCAGAAGAGATTCTTGCGGCCGCCTTCGCCGCTTCGAGCCGTTCGAGCGCGCTCTCACGCAGCCAGCCGCTCAGCGACTTCCCTTCCTGCTCCGCCATTCGACGGAACGCTTCCCGCTCCGTCTCCTCGACGAGAACCTGTACGCGAACGATGCTGTTGTGTGCGTTGGCCGTCATTACACACCAATTCTACACACATTCCTGAACCCCTACACCTCCAACTTATCGTTCTTCCTCGCCACGATCTGGTACAGCGCCGGCATCAGGAACACGCTGATCAGCAGGCGCGAGAACAGGCCGCCTACGATCACCAGCGCGAACGGCCGTTGCGTGTCGGAGCCGATGCCGGTTGATAGCGCAGCAGGGAGGAGGCCGAATGCGGCGACCAGGGCGGTCATCATGATCGGGCGTAGCCGCATGATGGCAGCCTCGCGGTTAGCCTCGGGGATTCCGAGTCCGTCGCGGCGCAGCTCGTTCGCGTAGGAGATGAAGATGACCGCTGTTTGCACGGATACACCGAACAGCGCGATGAAGCCGATGCCGGACGAAACGGAGAACGGCGTCCCGGTGAGTTTCAACGCCAGCAGACCGCCGACGGGATCGGACAGCAGCACGGCCAGCACGGTGATCATCGGGAACTTGATGTTCGAGTAGAGCATGAACAGCAGCAGGAAGATGAGCATGATCGCCGCGGGCACGATGATTTGAAGCTGCTTGCGCGACGTGGTGTAGTTCTCGTACTCGCCGCCCCACTCCATCCGGTAGCCGGTCGGAACCGTCACGGCTTTCGCGACCTGCCGTTGCGCGTCCTCGACCGCCCCAGCCAGATCGCGGTTCTTGATCGAGTACTGCACGCCGATGAAGCGCTCGTTGTTCTCGCGATAGATGTACGAGGCCCCGCTGGCCTCGCGGATGTCGGCGAGCTCTTTGAGCGGAATCTGCTGTCCGCCGGGAGTGGCCACGAGGATGTTGCGAATCGCATCGGGCGTCTGCCGGTACTGAGGCTGTAAACGCACCACGAGATCGAACAGTCGTTCACCCTGCAGGACCTGCGTGGCGGCCGCGCCGCCCACGGCCGCTTCGATGAGGCCGTTGATGTCGGCGACGTTGAGGCCGTAGCGCGCGATCTTCTCGCGGTCGGGCGTGACGGTGAGGCTCGGTTGTCCGAGCTCTCGTACGACCGAGATCTCGTCGATGCCGCGCACCTTCTGCAGAACGGCCTTGATGGCGTTGGCCCGTTGTTCCAGGATGTTGAGATCGGGACCGAAGATCTTCACCGCCAGCGAGCTCTTGAGACCGGTCTCCGCCTCGTCGACGGCGTCTTCCGCCGGCTGCGTGTAGTTGAAGACGATGCCCGGGAATGCCTCCAGCTTCTTGCCGATGGCCTCGATCAGCTCTTTCTTCGTTCGGATCGGGCCGGTCCATTGATCGTACGGTTTCAGTCCTACGAAGAACTCGTCGTTGAAGAAGCCGGTCGGATCGGTGCCGTCGTCAGGCCGTCCCAGCTCCGAGGCCACAACCGTGACCTGGGGGAAAGACCGGAGGATGGCCCGGACCTGCGGCGAGATCTTCGAGGCCTCCTCGAACGAGATCGTCGACGGCATCGTGGCGCGCACCCAGAGCGAGCCTTCGTCGAGGTGCGGCATGAACTCGGCGCCGATCGACGGAATGAGAAGAAGCGACGTCGCAAGGATGACCACGGACGCAATCGTCACGATCCACGGATGCCTGAGCGAGGCGTCGAGACCAACCGTGTAGATCTGGCGGATCTTTTCGAAGATGACGTTGTGCCGTTCACGCACGCCGCGCCGCAGGATCCAGGCACAGAGCACCGGCAGGAGCGTCAGCGCGATCAGCAGGGCGCCGGCCAGAGCGAAGATCATCGTGTCCGCCATCGGCTTGAACAACTCGCCCGACGGTCCGGCCAGCGCGTAGATCGGCAGGAAGCCTGCCACGATCACGGCCACCGCGTAGAAAATCGGCCGGTCGACCTCCGCGGCCGCCAGAACGACGACCCTGGACACCGGGAGGGGCTCCTTGCTCTCGCTGTTCAGCGCCAGTCGCCGGAAGATGTTCTCCACCATGACTACCGCGCCGTCGACAAGGATGCCGAAGTCGATTGCTCCGATCGACAGCAGGTTGGCCGGCACGTGTTTGAGGTCGAGGCAGATGAACGCGAAGAGGAGCGACAGCGGGATGGTCACCGCCACGATCAGGCCGGTGCGGATGTCATAGAGAAAGAAGATCAGGATGACCACCACGAGGAGCATGCCGCGAAGGAGGTTGTCTTCGACGGTGCGCGTGGTGAGCGCGATCAGATCGCGGCGGTCGTAGAAGGGATGGACCTTCACGTCCGGTGGGAGGATGGAGTGATTGAGCTCCGCGGTCTTCTTCTCCAGGCGGTCGAGGACGACCTGGGCCTGCTCGCCTTTGCGGAGCAGGATCACCCCTTCCACCGCCTCGTCGTGCTCGTTGAATCCGAATTGCCCAAGACGAGGAGCGGAGCCGATGGCGACGGTGCCGACGTCTTTGACCAGAACCGGCGTGCCGTTGTGGACGGCCACGACGACGTTGCCGATGTCCTCCGGCTTCTCCAGCCGCCCCAGTCCGCGCACGTAGTAGAACTGGCCGCCCTGCGAGTAGAAGCCGCCTCCGGCGTTGCTGTTGTTCGCGCTCAGGGACTGGACGATCAGCGGTACCGACAGTCCGACCGCGGCCACTTTGGCAGGATCGAGCAGCACCTGGTACTGCATCGTCGGACCGCCGAGGCCGGAGTCGTCGGCCACGCCGGGAACAGCCTTGTACTGACGCTCGACGACCCAGTCTTCGAGCGTCTTCAGCTCCGTAGGCGAGCGGTCGGGGCTTTCGAGAACGTAGCGGAAGACCAGCCCCGAGGGCGAGAAAAGAGGAGCGATGCTGGGTGCCACTCCGTCCGGCAGTGATGCATCGCCGAGGCGCTCGAAGGCCTGCTGGCGTGCGAAGTAGCTGTCCGTGCCGGTATCGAACGTCAGGCGCACGTCGGACAGACCGTAGAGCGAGATGGAGCGGATGACGGTCATGTTCGGGATGCCGTTCATCTCCACTTCCAGCGGCACAGTGATCAGCCGCTCCACCTCCTCGGCGGCGTGCCCCTGCCACTGCGTGATGATCTCGACCTGGGGAGGGGAGAGATCGGGATAGGCGTCGACCGGCAGCCGGCGGAATGAATACGCGCCGCCGAAGACCAGCAGGATGGCGAAGAAGAGGATGAGGAAACGCTGGCGCAGCGAGCCGGCTACGACCTTGTTGATGACCGAGGTCGCCGTCCGCTCCCGCGCGTCGTTCCCGTTTTCGTTGACGCTTTCCGGTTCGGGGTTGCTCATGAGTGTTCCTCGTTCTGGAGGAACAGCCCCCCTTCAACGACGATCGTCTCGCCCGCGGTGAGGCCCGAGCGGATCTCCTGCCGGTCGCCGAGGCGCGAGGCGAGATCGACGCGGCGGCGCTCGAACGTCCCGTCGGGCTTCGTCACGAACACGAACGGAAGGTTCTCGTCGTCGCGCAGCACCGAGGAGACCGGGACCAGAATCCCTTTCACCGGCACCTGCGAGTGCAGTTGCACGCGCACGTAGAGATCGCGCTTCAGAACCTCTCCGGGATTCGGCACATCGAGGCGCACCGAGACGGCGCGGGTGTTCGGATCGACGAGCGCGGCGATGTAGTCAACGCGGCCGGTCAACGTCTGGCCGGAACCGGTGATGATGTCGGCGGTGTCGCCTGCGCGCACCGAAGGAAGATCGGCCTCGAAGACGTTGGCCATGACCCAGACGCTGGAGAGGTCGGCCACGGTGAACGTAGGCGTCGTCGCGGCCTGGAGCAGTTGTCCGGGAGAGACCAGCTTCTCGACGACCGTGCCGCTGATGGGCGAACGGATCACGCCGCCGAGGTTCTCGACCGGTTTGTTCTCTTCGATTTCGCCGATCGTCTTCGCGTCGACACCGAGCGCGACGAGCTGTTGCACGGCGGCGTCGCGATCGGCCTCCGCGTTGATGGCGTCAGTCTGTGCCTGTTCCAGGTCGCGGCGCGCGATCGCGTCGTTCTTGAACAGTTGCTCGTCGAGCGTGGCGATCCGCCGTGTGTTTCGCGCGGTGGCCTCGGCTTTCCGGAGCGCGCTGATGTCCGCCGCGAAATCGGGCGATGCCACGAGCGCCAGCGCTTCACCGCGGCTGACGCGGCTGCCGATGTTGACCAGGATGCGTGACAGCGGTCCCGAGATCGGCGACAGCACCTGCGTCGACTTGTTCTGGTTGAAAGCCACCGTGCCGGTCGTGTCGATCGTTCTCTGGAAGGTCTGCAGCGCGACGACCTCGGTGTGGACGTTCCGCAGTGCATGCGTGCCGGCGGGTTTGGCGGAGGTGTCGGTGTTCTCCGTGGCGGCGTTCTGGCAACCGGCGGTGACCAGGATGAGAACGGAGAGCAGCGCGGCCGAGCATAGGTTCAGCGTTTTCATGGATGTTGTTCTCCTGGCGTTGGCGGCGGCAGAGGGGCGCCGACGGCAAGCTCGAGTGCGGCCAGCGCGTCGTTCGCCGCGCCGAGGGCGTCGACGTACTGGCTCTCGGCCGCGAGCAGCGTCCGTTTGGCGTCGAGAAGGTCGAGCGCGGAAGAGCCTCCCAGACCATAACTGACGGAGGCGACGCGGTAGACCTCGCGGGCCTCGGGTAGAAGGTGATCGCGGATGAAGACCGCCTGCCGCAGCGCGGTGGAGGAGTTCGTGTAGGCGGTCTGCACGTCCAGACTCACCTGCGCGTGGATGTCGGCGAGGTTGGCGCTGAGCTCCTCTTCATGATGGATGGCCGCCGCGACCTCGCCGCGCTGGTGCTGCCAGAAGAAGATCGGCACGCCGAAGCCGATGGACGTCGTGAACGTCGTCGGCGACCCGTCGGAAGCGTTGCGCGTGACGCTGAGGTTGACGTCCGGCTGCCAGAACTCGTGCGCCAGCGTCGTGGCCTTCTTCGCTCCCTCCTGTTGGGCCAGGAGGCTGGCGATCTCCGGCCGCGACGACTCGGCGACCTTCTCCAGCTCCTCGACCGCCGCGATCGAGCCCGGCACCTCGAGCGTGTCGGTGGTTTCCAGCGGCGCGCCGCCGGACCTGCCCATGATGCGGTTCAGCGACGCGCGGGCGGCGGCGGTGGCGCGTTCGTTCGCGAAGAGATCGGTCTCCGACTGGGCCAGGTCGGTCTCCGCCTTCACGACGTCGACGCGTGCCACCGTCCCGGCGAGGAAGCGCGCCTTGGTCTTTTCGACGAAGTCGGACGCGAGCTGCTTGCTCTGCTCCAGGTCTTCGCGGTGCCGCAGCGCCACGAGGATGGCGTCGTAAGACTGCGCGGCCTGCGAGGCCACCTGCTGGCGCAGCAGCGTCACGTTGAATTCCGCCGCGCGCAGGCTGGCGGTGGCCACATCGCGCCGCAAACCGCGTTTGCCCGGAAAGGGAATGGTCACCCCGAAGCCCTGGTCGTTGCCGGTGGCGGACGACGGGTTGATGATGTGCGACTGTCCCGTCACGTCCGCGACGAAGGTTGGATCGGCGAACGCGGCGGCGGTGACGACGCCCGCGCGCGCCTCTTCCACCTGGGCGCGTGCCGCGGCCAGGTTGGGATTGCGCGAGAGGGCCTCGTCGATGGCCTGTTGCCTTGAGAGGCTCAGCGCTTGGGGGCTCTGCGCGGAGGCCGCCGCGGCGATGGCGAGCAGGGCAACAGCCAGGATCCGGGACCGATTCAATAATGGTTGTTCACCACGATGTGGTGTCATGAAACTCCTCGCGAGGTCGTCTTCGATGAAACGAGAGACGGCAACTACGCGGCGGGAGGGGCGCGCGAGGCGAGGGGGCGTGTGCCGCTGAGGGACTGCTGGAGCGGCGCGACGGCGATGACGAGATCGGCGACCGTGGCGGGGGCGGCTATGGTGACGCGGGCGACGGTGATCTGATGTGCCGCCACCGCGCAGATGGCGCAGACGTTCGAGCTGGCGATGCCGTCGCTCTCGCTTCCGTTACCCGCGAACGGATGCGTATGCACCACCGGCTCGACGATGAAGATCATCGCCAGGAGCAGGAGCAACGCCAACTTCACGAATCGCATACGTCTCAGAACCCTCGCCAATCGGGCTGAGTCATATGATATTCCACCGGTGGATGCAAAACGGCCACTCGTTGCAGAAAAGCGACCGTTCACCGGTCTCGCGTTGCCAGCGGCTACCGTGACGCCATCATCGGCTGGCATGCCTCTGCATAATCTCCCCGCGCTCGCGTACCTGGTCGGCGTCCTGACCGGAGCCTCGCTCGATTGGATCCTCTTTGCCATGCTTCGGCGGCGGTGCGTGAGCGACGACCGCCAGCAGGTGGTTCGGCAATCTCGGGCGCACCTGAACCGCGAAGGCGATAAAGCAATTTTGGTAACAGCGAAAAGGAAAATCGCTTCTGCGAGAGGCGAACCGCCCTGGCGAAAGACACCTTTGCGCTCCATTCGAAGCAAAATGTGCTCTTTTCAAGCGCGATTAGGCTCGAGAACACCTGGTTTGCACGACACCAAGAGCAAATTCTCCTCCTTCATAGGGCCATGGCCCTATGCGACAACAGATTCTGCTTCCGAGGGAGGGCAAACGTGCCAACGCACAGCAGTTCTTGCTTCCGAGGAAGGGCAACGCGCTAACTTGCAGCAGTTTTGTTTGCATCGGACCCTCCCCAGGCTTGCGCAAGGCACGTTCCTCCAGGCACCGAGCAATCATCTGCGCTCTCATGGCCGTCCTGAACCGCTGCGTGTCATCCAGCCGTGAGAGCTGGCGTAGTTGCGCAACGAACACACCGCACCGCGTCTCGTCGAGCGCGCTTCGATGGTCTGCTCTTGCCGTACTCTGTAAACTACCTCCTCGCTTCTGAGTGGCGCGGCCTCCCCGCAAACGGAGGAGTACATGCGCAAGTTCTTTGGTGCCTTGGCAGTCGTGTCCGTTCTGGCCATCTCGATGCCCGTACAAGCAGCTCCGCAGCGCGACGACGGGTGTTTCGGCATCGTCCATCAGATCCTCGTGAAATTCCGCAATAGCGTCGTTCGCGCGTTGGATGAAATGGGTACGCCGAAGCCGTAAGTGCCGGAGCGGCAGGCGGTGAGGGCGCGGAGGCTACGCGACGGTAGCCTTCGCCCTTCTTCACATCACCAGTGTGTTAGGTGGTGCAAATAGCACGGCGCGACCTGATTCGGCGCTGGCGATGTAGCTCCGCACATACTTCGCAAGCTCAGCCGTAACCGACCGCCTGAGCGCCATCTGCCGGAGGTGCTCAAGGGCCTCGGCCGTGCAGCGCCGGCTTCGATTCGGTTCGCGCTCATCGAGGGAGATTGACATCGCGGCGATCGACTCACAGAGATCGGTCACGTCGGACACCGGATCGCCTTCGAGGATCAGAGCGACGATATCGAGCCGGACCCTTACCCATTCATCGAGAAGCCGTGCCTCCAGGAATGATCTGGCCACGGTATGCAACGCAGCGATCGCTGCGTCGAGCGATCCGTCAATGGCATCGGCGCGCCCCGATAGCCATTCGAGCCGCAGAAGCTCCGCGGCGAGAAGTTGCTGCGTGAAGATGCGGCGCGCTGACGCGATCCTCTCCCGCGCCTCGACTTGATGCCCAAGGTCGACGAGGCAGGTTGCGATGCACTGATCGGCAAACGCCACATCGAGCGCATCCGCGCCCTCCGCGGCCACGAACCCCTCACGTGCTGATCGGAAGAGCGCCAGCGCGCCGAATGCATCGCCACCACGCCGGCGTGAGCTCGCCCGGACAAATGTTGCGAGGGCGAACCGTCGCGGATCGCGCCCATCAAAATCGCGCTCACACGCCACTGCCAGCGCTTCCGCTTCGTCGAGGCGGCAGACATTTGAATCTGCAAACAGCATCGCTCGACACAGTCGCAGGATTGCGAGTTGAAGCTTGGGTTCATCCGTCGCTGGGGCAATCGATTCGGCGACGCCCAGCACCCTCAATGATGCCCCGTACATCCTGGCGCCACGCAGATGGGTCGAATGTTCTTTCAGCACCTCGACGACCCGCTCGGGCGAAAGATCACCGCGGGCGTACATTTTCTCGGCGATCGACGCGGCGGCATCCGCGTAGTCGACGGCCCGGCGTACATCTGCTGCGGCCGAAACGGCGTCCGCACGTTTCAACAGGTAGGCGATGACATCATCGTGCTGCATCGAAGGATCGCCGGCTGCGACGGTCGACCAGCGATGCACGGGCAGTCGCGTCAAAATCTCTTCGGTGTTGCGTTCGATGCTGCGCTCAACCGCATCCGGATCTTCATCGAAGGCGATATCCAACTTCTTCGCGACACCGATGACGCGCAGGCATTCCGGACACTCCTGCGCGTGCAGCAGCGCCTCGCTCGCCGCGACCAGCTCCTCCCTGGTCATGTTGGCCCCATTGCTGAAAAAGGCGGCGATCACGGCCTGGAGTTCCGGACAGCGACCACTCGCCGTCATCGCCGAGCTCCGCCCCGCCTGGAGCGGCGCACTTGCCGTGCTCGCATTGCCGCGATCATCGCCTTCAGATCCGCATCGGGCAGTTCCAGCGCCAGCGCGATCGCCTCCCGCTGAACGAGCGTCTTCGCGTCGCGCGCGACCGCCTCTCCGAGCCGCCGTGCATCGAGTTGCGAAGGCGTAACACCCAACGCCGCCGCAAGACTGTCCATCGTCTCGTCCGATGGCTGATGCTTTCCGCGCTCGATATCGGAGACGGTCTGCGCGTGGATGCCAGCAAGATTCGCGAGATGTTGCTGCGTCATCTGCCGCTCACTGCGGAACTGGCGAATGAGGGCCCCGACGTCCGGTGGGTCGGGCGTTTGCGGCGACATCGCAGATGAGCCTACCATGGCGCAGCAGAGTCTACGCGGACGCACTTACCGAACGCAACCCTCAGGTAAGTGCTATTGCGCATTTTATGCTTAGTGCTTACAATCCCACTCGTGCGATCACTCGGACTACCAGCAAGCCTTTCGGGTGGCCGCGCGCCGCCGCTCTCCACCAGAGATATGCAGGTCGCGCCACGTCGCTTGCGACGAGCAACGTGGCGCGCCTGCGGGGTTGGCCGGCACGTCCCGGTTGCTTCTGAAGGGCGCCCTCCCGCTGTTGATGGTGGTTGGACGTTGCACCGGGCCGCGCGGACTTCCGGAATTCTACACTCCATCCAACGAAATACACCACGCGGTCGCCCAAGGCCGTTATGCGAATACGGAATGATTGACCAGATACGTTCTCTCCCCGCTCACAGCCGCGAGGTCCCGAGCTCGCGTACGCAACCGACCGGCGGCGATCAGGTCATCGCCATCACGAGGCTCGAGCGGTTCATCGTCGCGCGTGGACTCCGCCCTGCGCGGGTCGGAAGGGCATGTGGGGTGTGCCGAGCGCGGCTCCAGTTGTGGCGTATCGGGAAAGCGTGGCCGATGCTGTCGAGTATCCGCAAGCTCGTTCGCGGCATGCGTCTCGTGACGAATGATCCCACGGTCACCGCAAACGACCTTTTTCCGCTGGATGACGATGAATAGACGCCCGCCACGCTCGCAGGGGAACACGCGCCTCGATCGGTTTCTGACTGCCAGGAGGATCGCGAGGGTAAGGTTTGCCAAGGCGACCGGCTATAGCATGCAGCAGGTGCAGCGGGTGCGTTTCGGCGACGCAGAGCCCACCGCAAAGTCCATTCCTCGCTTCGTCAAAGCCGCTCGCCTTCTGGCAAACGATCCGTCGGTTACAGCCAACGACTTGTTTCCGTTAGACGACGATGACAGTCCGCAATAAGAAACCGCGCACGCCCCTGGAAGCCGCGTTTATCCGGTACGGGATCGAGGTAGTGGCCGTCGCACGCCTCGCTGGGACCAATAGGATGCGCATCAACCGGCTTCAGCGCGGCATTGCTCCGGCGCGCCGGCCTATCCGAGAGCGCCTCCTGAAGGTGGTTCGCTATCTCGCCGAGGATGAATCGATCACCGAAGCCGATCTGTTTCCCGCTGAGGGGTAAACCACGTGGACATGGTCTGACGTGTGGCGGAACGACCCATATTACAGCCTCTCTCGACCGGTACTGTGTTGGCATTTCAGGTAACAACTATGCAGTACTTATTGACAACCGTCCTTCCGGTCCACTAAGGTGTCGCACTTGAAAGGGAGACTGTTACACGATGGCAACCTTTAGGCGACTCCGAGGACCGCCTCATACCCGATCAATCGGGCACCACCGTGCGGCTCCAGTTCCGCCAGCTCCGCCACACTCATCGAACGTGCGTCTTCTCACGAGAGTGGAGCCGCACTCACGGACGACCTCTTAACAACGCTGCGAAATGACAGAGGGAGAGTTATGAAACACATCAAGATACTGTTGCTCGCCGTTACTGCCGCGGCACTTCTCGCAGTTCCTTGCGCCGCCCAGGATTTAGCCTTCAATGCGGACTTCAGCATCGGCACGTCGTGGGGCGGTTCAGGGTCTTGCCTCAACGACTATAACAATTGTTTGCGAGGCTGCGGGCCAGTCGACAGTTTTGCGGCAGCTGGCTGCAAGGCGGACTGCTGGGTGTCATATTATGACTGCGTCCTGGCCTCCGCGATCAGTTAACCCGAAGCCCCGAACGAATGAATAAACCAACGAGTGGCGCGGCGGCGGTTGTTCTGGCAATCGCCGTCGCCTTCGGCGCGGCTGCAGTCGATTTCAAGGACGCATTTCGCACAAGGAAGATGTCATATTTGATGACGCCAGTCGGCGAAATCTATGCGATTGACCCCCAGCATCCTTTGCATCGAGCCTTCCTTTTCCATTACGCCAATAACCTGCCGTATCGCTGGTCACGAACCCCCTTGGGTTTCGTGCGCTGGAACTCGGGATGGCTCGTGGCGGATGGATCTAACTATCTCACCCATTTTCGCGATGACGGCCTGTTCGATGCACTTGTCGAGTTGCCAGTTCGTGTCGTAAAGGTCGCCGCGACCGACGACGCGGTCTGGGCTGTGAGCCTTATCGCCACGAACTCAGCGGTGCAGTTGTGGCGCAGCACGGATGGTCACTCCTTCGCTCCGTACATGGGCGGAACTTCCCCGGTACGATTCACCTCCCTCGCCAACAGCCTGCTGATATTAACAGCCTCTCCCGAGGGAGACGTTTACGTTGCATCAATCATCGGCCCGCCGATTGTCCACCGGGTGTGGCCGCCGGATCGGCGTTCGGAAATCAGGATCGCCTACTCACGGTCGAAGATGCGAGCTGGAATGGAGGAGATCTACGGCGCGGTGGACGACGTCACGGAATACTCCCTGCCGCTTCGCGACATTCTCCCTCTGCCGGATGGTGGCTTCGCAGTTTTGCGCAATCGCGAAGATGTTCGCGGAGCCACGGGGAAACTCGAATTGTTGAAAGGCCGACGGGCCGATCGATACGACCGGGCAGGGCATCAGACCGCCACGGCGGTGTTTGCGCGGTCGGTGCATTGGCTGACCGAGGTTACCAGGAGTAAGGTGATCGGTGTCAGCAACGCCGGCGATGTCGTCGTTGCAGCCTGGGGGAAGCCGGTTCCGGAAGAGATTGTCGTACCATGAACGAAATCCGAGGGCGCATATCGCGTTTCCAGTACGTGCACGTCGTCGGAGCGGGCAACACCTGGTTTGTTCCTGTGTTTCTCGCCTTCGCGGCGGGGATTATCTATCTTCGCTCGAACGGCGAGCATACATCTGCCGGTTACTTCTTTCTATGCCTCGTTCCACTCGCCACGGGCACGGGACTCCTCAGTGCTGCGCGCCGGGGAGAACTCGATCTCTTGTTCGGGGCGGGAGAATCCCGATCGAGACTATGGTGGTTCGCGCTCGGCTACGCGTGGGGTGTCCCGTCGCTCATGGCGATCGTCGTCATGTGGCTCTGCGGGCAGTGGCACCTAGCCGATACACTTCTTCGAGTAGTCGCTGTGCTCCTGTTCACGGGCGGTGTGTCCTTTAGTGCTGGCCTTGTGGAGACGCGATACTTTGCGGGTGTTCTCTGGCTATTATCACGGTTTGTATTCGTGCTCGCGCCTGGAGGGATGGCGATCCTTCGACAGGTCGAGAGTGGGAACAGCCTCCCGAAACCGCCGGCCTTGGCGTTGGCCGTTCTCGCAGCGCCTGAGAGTGCTACCAGTCAGCATATGCCTCTTTCCTATCTGATCGGTGCCGCGCTGGTGGGGCTAAGCGCTCTTCTGGTTTCGCACATCTGGTTCGCAAGGGCCGACTTAGGAGGAAAGCGCTCTTGAGCAGCATCGTTCCCATGTTGGAGCTGAGCCTCATTCGCAAGAGCTACGGGGACAACGAAGTTCTGCGTGGCTTCAGCGGCACGTTCTCTGCCGGCCGGATCGCCGCGCTCGTTGGTCCGAACGGCGCGGGCAAGACGACGTTGCTGCGAATCAGTGCCGGACTCCAGCGCGCTGACTCGGGACTGATCCGAAGCGGTCGTGCTCTGTACTACGGTGGGTTCGACCTGCTGCCGGTGAAGGGGAGCGTTGATCAGTTGCGGAGAGGTCTCGGCCTGCCTCCTGCATCGAAAGGAGGGCGCAAGCTCTCACGGCTCTCACGCGGCGAACTGCACCGCGTCGGTCTCGACATCGCGTTAGACCTTGTTCCCGATGTCCTGCTGCTGGACGAGCCATGGACGGCATTGGAGCCGGACGCTCGCGACACGCTCAACATTGAGTTACGTGCCCACGCCCCGAATCGAGTCGTCATCTGTTCCAGTCACGACCTCGACGAAGTAGCTCGCGTGGCCGACGATGTGGTTTTTCTCGCTGGTGGTGTCGGTACCTGGAAACGGCGGGACGAAGATGCGGCGGCGTTTGATCGCGAAGAGCTGATCCGCGCCTATCGTGAAAGCAAGCGCACGACATGATTTCCTTCCTGCTCACGCTGGTCTGGTTGATTCTCGCGGTGACGCCCGATCTTCAGATGGCGGACGAGCCATTCGCGGTATCGGCTCCGCGAACAGTGGTGGAGGGTTGGACTCGGTTTGTCGGGCTCCAGCCATCGGCGACGGGAGTCATTGCCATTCGCTGCCCAGATGTCCCGGTAGCACCGGGCGCTCGCGGCCGCGTTGACATTCTGCAACGAGACGGCAAGCGGTGGACGTGGCTGGCCTCGTACCAGTACGGCCCGGCGTTGGCGATTCCCCAAGCTGATTTCGACCGGGGAGTCTTGGTGAGGTTCGAAGGCAGCCCGATTTACCTCTGGAGCCAAGTCCCTGCGCGAACGCAGAAACCAATCGTCGTTAAGCGGTTCAGGAACATATCCGTCGAGGCCCCTCCTGGCACAACGCTTTCGCTGTACGTGGCGTCTGAGCAATCACCGCGGGCCCTCGTTAATGGCAGTTTCCGCTTAGTCCCGGTCGCCGCGGCTCTCGCATGCGCGACGGCCGCTACGGAGAGCCGCTGCACGGAAGTCGGGCCGATGTCGGAAAGAGTCGTGCTCTCCTTTTCGAGTGGCGATGACGCTCGCGTTCTGCTGGTGGAACCCCAAGCGAAAGACGCCTTCAGCGTCATCGCTAAGGGTAACGTTGCCATTCGTCCCAGGAAGGTGGGCGGTTCCATCACTCAGGTTCTCCCCTGGGTCGCAATCACGCTGCGGCAGAAAGGACCATCGTGGAGCGACGTCCTGATCGATCGTTCAGGCGGGGACCTCGCGCTCGAACGGCTGCAAGGGTCGTCGCTGGCTCCACCTCCTGCCTTTACGGAGGTCCGTGCACGACACGATCGCGGCCTCGTCATCCGACCCTACGTTGGAACGCACCGAGAGCCACTCTCCGATCCATCGGCACTCCTTCTCGTGTTTGCTGTCGATGACGGAACGCTTTTGTCAGAGGTGCCTCTCGTCACAAGTTCACCAGAGCACGACGGCCACTTCCATCTCTCGACACTCGCACCCGGCACCTATGTTCTGAAACTCCTCTCATCGGCTGCTACGACGGAACGACTGACGGTTTCGGCGATGGTGGACGTCCCTCTGGACGTCGTGTTCCCCAGCGGGCCAATTGTCAGAGGACGAATCGTGCGCGCTTCCGGTGGCTCGCCAACCGATCCGGTGACGATCGAGATCGGCATCGACGAGCCAGTTCAACAAGCTCTGAAGAGCGGCGATCTCATGGACACGATGCGGTTTGCAACGCCAGATGAGAACGGCAACTTCCGTGTCGTAATCGCGATTGCCGGACGCTACCGCCTCCGAGGGCGCTGGGGCTCGGCAACCGCCGAGCGGGTATTCGAGATCGGGCCATCGACTACCGACCTGGATCTTGGCGACATTTCGCTGAAGGCAGGTGCAACGCTTCTCGGCGAGGTTCCAGGATGTCATGGCGGTCAGTCCACGGCCATCATGGTTCCAGACCTTTCGAAACCGCCGACGTTTGACACCCTGAACTCGTCAATCGATGTGGATGGCCGCTTTCGTACTCAGGGCCTGCTTCCCGGGAAATGGAGCGTCATGATCCAGTGCGAAGGCAAGCCGGTGAAGACGGAACCCCAGGTTGTGACAATTCCTGAGAGCGGTGATGCCGTAATCCGCTTTGTTCGAGTGGCTGATGTGAGGTGACTCACTACGTCCCGGAGTGCCTCGCCACAAGGTCGCTGCCACGTGCAATTGGTCGGCTTTCTGACCAGCGCTGCGATTCGGATTTTCCGGATCATGCGAGCCAACAGTGAATCGGGTGGCGAGCAGTCCTGGCATCCGCCTCTTGAGAAGGCGGGAGGAGCAGCCTGCTTTCCCGGTCTCAGTGTTGGTCGTGAAGATGGATCACGTCGCGCACTACATGATGGACCGCGTCGACGAGAGCGACGTGTCCGCCCACCGCTACGTACGTGTGATGGGGCGGCGGGGGCGGCAGCCGGTGCTTCAGGTCCGACGGTACGTAGTGAGCTTGCCGGCGAAGGTCCGGGGTGAATGGCTGCCCCGGTGCGAGCCGCGACTCCTGTTCGGGCGTGACGCGGTCTTGCTGTCGAAGGCCCCGGGGCGGATTGCTTTTATGCTGGGTGTACCAGTCATTGGTGACCTTACGGTCGTGGTCATCAAACTGCGTGTGTTCCTGAGCCCAAGCGCCAGTCGTGGCGAGCAGCGCGATGGCAAAAGTGGCGGCGTACCGATAGCATGTCTTCATGAGAGGATGGCCTCCTTAGCGTTCAAAAGTTTGCCGTGCATTCTCCGTGCCCCGGCCTTTGTCGTCGGTGAACGAACGGAACGGTGGGCGCAAAGGCTCGGCTTGCCCGCGGCTCGTGCGGATCAGACGTCGTTCCGGCGACGGCGTTAGAGAATCCCGACGTTCGCTTACTCAACGCCTGACTGCACCTGCGCGACAAAGTGAGCACCTGTCTCGCATTCCCGGTCCACCCAGACGTGACCGCCATGGATTTCGGCTATCCAACGGGCAATGGGCAGACCGAGGCCAGAGCCGCCGCTGTGGTCCTGAGCGGAACGGGAATGAGCGAGGTCGACGCGGAAGAAACGTTCAAACACCCGCTCACGCAGGTCGAGTGGAATGCCAACGCCAGTGTCGAGTACATCGACGCGCAAGGCTGACCCATACCGCGAGCCGAGAAGGCGGACACTGCCGTCGGGCGGTGTATGTCGAAGAGCATTTTCTACGAGGTTAATGAGAAGGCGCTGCATGAGTCCTTCATCACCGACCATGAGGAGATCGTCATCGTGCTCTTCACTCAGCGTGATATTCCGCTCTGCCGCCAACGTTCGAAACATGAGCACGGTGCCGACGATGACGTCAGAGAGGTAGAAGCGTTCACTACGTATGGGGTATTGGCCGGCGTCGCTGCGTGCCAGAAGAAAGAGGTCGCGAACGATCCGCGAGAGCCGCTCCACCGTT
>Ga0210394_10001932_pt1 | contig 30575 bp, 30 predicted proteins | sample IncBWC12MmetaG_FD_160121 | JGI IMG/M metagenome (GOLD analysis project Ga0210394, IMG submission 160121) | Forest soil microbial communities from Barre Woods Harvard Forest LTER site, Petersham, Massachusetts, United States - Inc-BW-C-12-M | ecosystem: Environmental > Terrestrial > Soil >... | reverse complement strand
GGCGCGGAGACGGTTTCGGTGGCCTCGCTCGATTATGTGCTCGACCGCGAAAATCCCCTGTTCGCCCGGCTTGAAACATTCCTCGGGCAATAAGCGTCCCTGCACGTGGCGACAATTCACCGCGATTGCCATATGTTGTATTTGGACGGGTTTTCGAGCGAAATTGACGGTGCCCGTGCTGAGATTGGAACCTGATCGATGATGCTGGGTACGGATGTATCGAGCCTGTCCACGACCGCGGCCACGGCTGCGGCGCGAGGCCTGTCGATCGTGGTGCCGCTGTACAACGAAGCGGCCGGCCTTGCATTGCTGCACGCGCGGCTTTGCGACCTCGCAAGGGCGCTCAACGAGCGTTATCGGCTGCACTGTGAAGTCGTCTACGTCGACGACGGCAGTTCGGATGCAACGCTTGCCATCGCGCACGGCCTCAAGCCGGATTCCCTCGACGTTCAGGTGGTCTCGCTGTCACGCAACTTCGGCAAGGAAGCAGCCCTAATGGCAGGCCTCGACCACGCCCGTCTCGGCGCGGTCCTGTTCATGGACGGCGACGGCCAGCACCCGCCGGACCTGGTGGAAAAGCTGGTCGGGCACTGGATCGATGAAGGCTACGACGTGGTCTATACGGCCAAAGCGCATCGCGACAATGAACCGATGCTGCGGCGGCTTGCCGTGCACGGCTTCTACGCGCTGATCAACTGGGGCGCCCGGCAGAAGATTCCGGAAGATGCAGGCGACTTTCGCCTGCTGTCGCCGCGCGCCGCAGCCGCGTTGCGGCAGCTTCCCGAGCGCAACCGCTTTTTCAAGGGCCTGGCAAGCTGGATCGGTTTTCGTCAGATCCGCGTCGATTATGAGCCGGCCGCCCGCGTGCACGGCATCACGACGTTCAACGCCGGCCGGCTGGTCGGACTTTCGATCGAGGGGCTGACCTCGTTCTCGGTAGCACCGCTTCGCTTTGCGAGCCTGCTCGGCGTCCTGCTTGCGTCGGTGGCTTTCCTGTTCGGCCTGTCGATCTTGTGGGAAACGCTGGTGGATGGAAAAACCGTCCCCGGTTATCCTTCGCTCGTGGTCGGCCTGATGACGATCGGCGGCGTTCAGCTCATCATGATCGGCATCGTCGGAGAATATATCGGCAAGATCCTCTCGGAGCTGAAGGCGCGTCCGATCTATTTCGTCGCCGAGCATTCCGAGAAACGCGCCGAGGCGCGCGAGGCCGGCGAAAGGACCGCGGCCGAATGAACCGGCGCATCTGGTTGTGCGCCGACGATTACGGCATCAGTCCCGGCGTCAACCGCGCGATCCGCGATCTGATCGAGAAACGCCGTCTCAATGCCACTTCCGCGATGGTGGTTGGACCGGCTATCGGCCGTGACGAAGCCAACGCGCTGAAGGCTGCGGCAGGCACCAATCCGCGCTGCGCGATCGGGCTTCACGTCACCCTGACGGCGCCGTTCCGGCCCTTGACCATGCATTTTCGCCCCGTCGAAGGCGGTTTGTTTTTGCCGCACACCAAACTGCTGCGCCGCGGTCTTATGGGAAGATTGGATTCCGAAGTCGTCCACACCGAATTGATGGTGCAGTTTACAACCTTCGCCGAGCTGTTCGGCCGTCCCCCCGACTTTGTCGACGGCCATCAGCATGTGCAGCTCTTCCCGGGCGTGCGCAAGGCGTTCCTGGCGGCAGTGAAGGAGGCCGCACCCGACGCGTGGATTCGCCAATGCGGCCGCGACCGGCCCTGGGTGCAGCGTCTGGACTCGCCGAAGGCGTTTGTGCTCGATGCCTTGAGCGCGCAATTCCGTAAACTCGCGACGCGCGCCGGACTTACTTTCAATCCGGCGTTTGCCGGCGCCTATGATTTTTCCAGCGAACCCGATTTCGGCCCATTGATGCGCCAATTCCTGCAAGGGATGCCCGAGGCCGGGGTCGTCATGTGCCACCCCGGCATCGTCGATGAAGTGCTGATCAGCCTCGATCCGCTGACGGTACAGCGTGAACACGAATATGCATTTCTCGGCGGCGATCAGTTCTTTCCCCTGCTGACGGCAAACCAGGCGACGCTCGATTGAAAAGCTAAAACGTCGCACCCTGCGAGCCTGCCTGTCACGGTGAGCCTCTCCGTCACGACGGAACGGCGGAGGTTTTTCGGCAGCCGATCAAGGCTTTGCCTCCGAAGCCGTGGCCGGCCGGCGCAGCGGCGGAGACCTGCCGCCTACCTAAATTTAATGGCGACCCGCACTACTTGCGGCATGAACGCCCCCTACATCTGGCTCACGCTTTTAGATGCGAGGGAGAGGCCTGATGACACCGCAAGAACGCCAATTGGTGGACGATCTTTTCGACCGGCTGTCCAAAATGGAAAGCGCATCGCGCGATCCGGATGCGACCGCGGCAATCATGCAGGGCTTGCGGATCGCGCCGAACGCGATTTACCCGCTGGTTCAAACGGTGCTGGTGCAGGACGAGGCGCTCAGACGCGCCAATAGCCGTATCCAGGAATTGGAGGGCCAGGGCGCGCCCCAGCAAGGTCAAGGCGGATTCCTCGACACGATGCGTGGCGCCCTGCTTGGACAAAGTCAGGGCACCGGCTCTGTGCCGAGCGTGCGGCCTCCCGAAGTCGGCAGCCGCCCGGTCTGGAACAGCGGTCAGGTCTTGCAGCAGTCCGGGCATTATGATGAGGGCGGCTATGGCCAGTCCTATGGCGGGCCGCAGGCGCCCATGGGTGGCGGAATGACGGGTGGTGGAATGATGGGTGGCGGCATGATGGGCGGAGGTATGGGTAGCGGGGGCGGCGGCTCGTTTCTGGGAACCGCGGCGGCCGCAGCCGCTGGTGCCGTTGGCGGATCACTTCTGCTCAACAGCATCCGCTCGATGATGGGCGGAAGCCATCACGGCTTCGGCGATGCGAGCGCGCTAGCCGACCGGGGTTCGGGCCAAAGCCCATGGACCGATCAGTCCGGCAGCAGCCTCGCCCGCGACGCGGGCATCAACGATGTTGGATCGTCGGGCGGCCGTTCGCATGCCGGATTGCTCGATTCCGCCTCGAGCGATCACGATCAGGACGCCATTGACGATCAAGACGATCAGGACGATATGGACGCCGACGATAACGACGTCGCGTGATCCGATCGACGCGAACGGACGAAAAGCGGCCGCGCCGTTTGGAGCGGCCGCTTTATTTTCTCGACGCGCGGCCGGTCAGATGACGACGACCCTGGTGCCGACGTTGACGCGGCCGTAGAGGTCGATCACGTCCTCATTGCGCATCCGGATGCAGCCCGACGAGACGTTGGTGCCGATCGTCCAGGGCTCGTTGGAGCCGTGAATGCGATAGAGCGTGGAGCCGAGATACATGGCGCGAGCACCGAGCGGATTTTGCGGTCCGCCTTCCATGTGCCGCGGCAGGTCCGGCCGGCGCGCGATCATCTCCGCCGGCGGTGTCCAGTCCGGCCATTCCTTCTTGGCGGAAATCTGCTTGATACCGGACCAGGTGAAACCGGGACGGCCAACGCCGATGCCGTAGCGCATCGCCTTGCCGTTACCCTGTACCAGATAGAGAAACTTGTTCGGCGTATCGACGACGATCGTACCAGTGCTCTCCTTGCCATCGTACTCGACGACCTGCTTCTCATATTTGGGATCGAAGGCAGGACGCGCCGGCTCGCTGATATCCGGCTGGCGCATCGTCTGCTGCGGCTCCCCCGGCTGCAACATCGGGCGCTGCTGCTGATAGCCGCCCTGGCCCTGATAGCGGTTGCCCTGTCCCTCGCCAAACAGGAACTCGATGAAGCCGCCTCCCATATTGGGGCGATCGGCGGACGCGGTCCGTATCGGCGCCACAGCCGGCGGCGTTGCGGACTGGTCGGGATGGATGACAACCGGCGCGGTGACGAACTGGGCTTCGTTCGCGGCGGCCTGCGGGAATCCCAAGCTGAGGAAGGAGGCGCTGGCGAGAAGCGCGAAATACATTTTCTTCATCGACGTACTCATACTGTTTTCGTCGTGGGTGCGCCGGAGCGGCGCCTTTGCACGCCAACCAGTAAGAGCGAAAACCGCATCGGTTTGGTAAACGGAATCGCGGTTTCGATTCACCACGTCGTCAAATGCGCGCGGTTTTGTCCGGTAGCGTTTATTTTCGGTGAACGGGAATGCGCATGGTTAATCGTTGGTGTGCGGCGCTGCGCACGTTCCACGCGCAAGTTGCGGCGTGAACCTCATGTTAAATCCAGTCTGCTTTAAAACACGGCGGAGTGAAGGGGTCAGGGACAATCTCATGCCGGTTCATCGCAGACGTTTTCGAATCGAAGAAGCCATTTCCGGGGACATCCAGATGCTGCCGGAAGTCGATGGCGAAGTCGGCCCCATGCACCGCGAGATCATGAACGAGCTGCGCGCCATCCGCGCGCAAATGGCCGCACGTCCGGGCGCTGCGACCGAAACGATCGGAGCATCCGTGACACAGGAAGTGGCCGAAGCCCATGCGCTGCTCGAAACCTATCGCGCGCAGATCGAACAATGCGAGAAGCTCAAGGTCGAGCTCGACCTGATCTATGACGCCATCACCCGCACCAAACGCGAAATCGCCGTACTGCACGGCAAGAGCTTCAACGGCGAGGAAATGGCCAAGGTCAACGGCGAGCTCGGAGCCGTGGTGGGCGGCACCGAAGAGGCCACCCAGCAGATCCTGGAAGCCACCGAGGCGATCGACAATGCGGCCACCGCACTCAGCAAGGTGACTTCCCCCGACCAGCAGAAACTGCTCAGCGAGGAAATCCAGGAGCGCGTCGTTTCCATTTTCGAGGCCTGCAACTTCCAGGACCTCACCGGCCAGCGCATCAAAAAGGTGATGACCACGATGAAGTTCATCGAGCATCACATTACCGTTATGATGGATATCTGGGGCGGCGTTGACGCCATCAAGTCCCATGCGCCTGCGCTCGCTGATCCCCGCGAAGGCGACGCCAAGCTCCTGAACGGCCCGAGGTCCGAAGGCGATGTCGGCCACGCATCGCAGGACGATATCGACGCGCTGTTCGACTGATAGATCCAACCGCTTTCAAACAAAACGCCGGTCCCTAAAGGCCGGCGTTTTTTTGCTTCGTCATTCCGGGGCGATGCGCCAGCATCGAACCCTAATCTTGCGCCACAACCTCTAGATTCCGGGTTCGCGACTTCGTCGCGCCCCGGAATGACGCATCACTTGCTGATCACGCCCGCGGCGCGCAGCGGACGTAGACCATGTTGCCGTAGCGGGTCGCGGCATCCTTGTCGATGAAGCGGGTGATCAAGACCCTACCATCGAAGGAGATGATCTCGCGGTCCTGATCGCCGCCGGCCGCACCGGGAGGACCGATGTAATTCTTGCCACCCGGACTACCCTTGAGGCGCAACTCCTGCGGCGTCGCCTGATCTGCCAGATGCATGACGACAGTGCCGTTGGTGCCGGCCCCGATTACATAGGGCTGTTTGCATTGAGCCCGCGCCGCCGCTTCAGTGCGCGCGCGATCATTGGGATTCTGGAACGAAGCCAGCCCCCATTTGCCGACGATCTCGTCGGCACGGATGGTTGCCGGCATTTCCGCCACCGGCGCCGGCGCCGGCTCAGGCGAAGGGGACGAGGAGAAAGACGGCAGACTCATGCTGCTGCACGCCCCTAAGAAGATCGCCAGCATCGAGGCGATCCCCAGATTGGCTGCAGTCCGTGCGCCACCTGAACTGACCATAATCTCCCCCAAACAAATCCGCGACCGCACCCGTCCGGCAGCCTCATCAGCAGCCTCATCGGCAGCGAAGCGCAAAAACCCTGCCTGAGCAACGACGTCCTGCAAATTACGCCGGCGCGCCGATATAGTTTCCGTCAAGCATCCTATATGTGCCTCACCAAGGCATTAACCGCGTTTGCTTGACAGGACCGCCGTGAGGCCATATCCCCCAAACACACAACTTGGCACTCTAAGCACGCGATTGCCAAGACAATAGACTGTGCTGCCCTCGTCGGTGTCGAATACGCCCGTATTCCCGGTCACTTTCGGCGGCAACCGATCAGCGAACCAGGCCTCCAAAGGAACCGTCATGGCTAAAACCAAATTTCGCCCACTGCATGACCGTGTCGTGGTCAAGCGTATCGACGCTGAGCAGAAGACCAAGGGCGGTATCATCATTCCCGACACCGCCAAGGAAAAGCCCTCGCAGGGCGAAATCACGGCCGTGGGTCCCGGCGGCCGGGACGAATCCGGCAAGTTGATCCCGATCGACCTCAAGGTCGGCGACCACGTCCTGTTCGGCAAATGGTCGGGCACCGAGGTCAAGCTCGACGGTGAGGAACTCCTGATCATGAAGGAGAGCGACATCATGGGCGTCTTGGCCTGAGACCACCCAATTCATGCGCCTACCTCGTCATGCCCGGGCTCGACCCGGGCATCCATCTCCTTCGGAAGAGTCTCGCGAAGACCGATGGATTGCCGGGTCAAGCCCGGCAATGACAGCAAGCGGGCCCGGCAATTGACCATATCCATCCATCAGGAGTGAACTTAAATGGCTGCCAAAGACGTCAAATTTTCCGGAGACGCGCGCGATCGCATGCTGCGCGGCGTCGATGTTCTCGCCAATGCCGTCAAGGTGACGCTCGGCCCCAAGGGCCGCAACGTCGTCATCGAGAAGAGCTTCGGCGCCCCGCGCATCACCAAGGACGGCGTCACCGTCGCCAAGGAGATCGAGCTCGACGACAAGTTCGAGAACATGGGCGCACAGATGCTGCGCGAGGTGGCTTCCAAGACCAACGATACCGCCGGCGACGGCACCACCACCGCCACGGTACTTGCGCAAGCGATCGTGCGGGAAGGCGCCAAGGCCGTGGCCGCCGGCATGAACCCGATGGATTTGAAGCGCGGCATCGAAGTTGCCGTGGCCGCCGTGGTCAAGGACATCGAGAAGCGCGCCAAGCCTGTCGCTTCCTCTTCCGAAGTGGCCCAGATCGGCACCATCTCCTCGAACGGCGATGCCGCGATCGGCAAGATGATCGCGCAGGCGATGCAGAAGGTCGGCAACGAGGGCGTCATCACGGTTGAGGAAAACAAGTCGCTCGACACCGAGGTCGACATCGTCGAGGGCATGAAATTCGACCGCGGCTATCTGTCGCCCTATTTCGTCACCAACGGCGAAAAAATGACCGCCGAGCTCGAAGACGTCTACGTGCTCCTGCACGAGAAGAAGCTTTCGGGCCTGCAAGCGATGCTGCCGGTGCTGGAAGCCGTGGTGCAATCGGGCAAGCCGCTTCTGATCATCGCCGAGGACGTCGAGGGCGAGGCCTTGGCGACGCTGGTCGTCAACCGCTTGCGCGGCGGCCTCAAAGTCGCCGCCGTCAAGGCTCCGGGCTTCGGCGACCGCCGCAAGGCGATGCTGGAAGACATCGCGGTCCTGACCGGCGGCCAGCTGATTTCGGACGAACTCGGCATGAAGCTTGAGAGCGTCACGGTCAACATGCTCGGCCGCGCCCGCAAGGTCGTGATCGACAAGGAGAACACCACGATCGTCAGCGGCGCCGGCAAGAAGAAGGACATCGAAGGGCGCGTCAACCAGATCAAGGCACAGATCGAGGAGACGACCTCCGACTATGACCGCGAAAAGTTACAGGAGCGTCTGGCCAAGCTCGCCGGCGGCGTCGCGGTGATCCGCGTCGGCGGAGCGACTGAGGTCGAGGTCAAGGAGAAGAAGGACCGCGTCGAGGACGCGCTGAACGCCACTCGCGCGGCGGTCCAGGAAGGCATCGTGCCGGGCGGCGGCGTTGCCCTGCTGCGCGCCAAGAAGGCGGTCGGCCGGATCCACAACGACAATCCCGACGTACAGGCGGGCATCAACATCGTGCTCAAGGCCCTCGAAGCTCCGATCCGCCAGATCGCGGAGAATGCCGGTGTCGAAGGTTCGATCGTCGTCGGCAAGATCCTGGAAGACAAGTCGGAGACGTTCGGCTTCGACGCCCAGACCGAAGAGTATGTCGATATGGTCGCCAAGGGCATCATCGACCCGGCCAAGGTGGTTCGCACCGCGCTGCAGGACGCTGCTTCCGTGGCCGCGCTGCTGGTGACGACGGAGGCGATGGTCGCGGAGTTGCCGAAGGAACCCGCTCCGGCGGCCGGCGGCGGACATGGCCATGGCGGCGGCATGGGCTTCTGACGAAGCAAATTTGCGATTCCGTCAGCTCTCGAAGAAGGCCGCCGCAAGCGGCCTTCTTTTTTGGCGATTGTCCTGACCTTTGCTAGGAAGGGTCGAATCAAAATCGACCTCTTGGGCTCTAGGATTGAGCCTGGTCTGTCTTTTCCAAGGATGTGCCCATGCGCGCGCCCCTGCTTCTGCTCGCCGGACTTGTCGCGGCCTCGACCGGTGTCGCCTATGGCCAAATGAAGCTCTCGCCGAAGGCCGCGCCCGCCGCCATCGAAGTCCGGTATTTCACCGCAATCGATGGGTTGATGGATGGCAACGCCGACGTGATCCTGAAGGAAACGCGGCAAGGCAAGACCGTCACCGCGGCCACCCTCGATGTCTGCTATCCGCTAGTCAAGGGCTCCGACCGCAAGGACCGCTTCGTTGTCAATCTGGCGATCAACGGCCAAACGCTGATGGGCACAACGCAAAGCCTCGGCGGCAGGTTACCGGTCACGGTCAAACTGACCCGAAAGCCGACCGGCGACAATTTTGAATTCAAGGGCCAGATCAGTATCGGCCAGACCGTAACAGAGGTGAACTCGACCGACAATTCAGACCTCAGCGAGCGGGAGTTCCAGGAAAGTCAGACAAGCGACGACGGCATTACGCCATCGCCCAAGGATTTCACCGAGGTATCTCCCGAGGCGATCGGCGTCCGATTGAAGCTCGATGCAGCGTCGGACTTCCTTAAAGGTCTCAAGGGGCAGGACGTCGAGATTTCCCTGAGCAGCCTCGCTGTGGCCTGCGATGCGCTGCGCGCCGGCGAACAGACGATCACGCTCAGCGCCGATCCCGACCGCGCGGCAGAGCTGATTGCGAAATTCAAGTCGTCGACGGGTGTGGTTGCGGCCGGCTGGACCACCGGCATCGTCGAGATGGACCGTACCATACGCTTTGCCGCCGCCGGCTGGCGCGATGGCGATCGGCTCAACCGGGACAGGCTTGCAGCGGCGATCGCCAAAGTCCTGGCCGCAGCGCTTTCGGCAAAGCCGGCAGGCTCCGCCTGGAACTCCAGCAACGGCAAGCTGAAGCTGACGTTCAAACGTCCAAGCGAGCTCTATCCGGCGCTCGATCTCACCGACACTATTGAAGTAACCGCTTTGGTTTCCTCGGAGAAACCCGGCGGATCGGACCGATTGATGCTGTGGGTCAGTAGTCCCGTCGTCTCGACCGCCGACGAGGCGTCCGGGCCCGCGCTCAATCTGGTCAACGATTCCAGCGGCGACGAAGAAGGCAATCAGAAGGGCGACAATGGCGTCCTGGATGCGCTCACCAAGGAATTCAAGGCGCAACGCTGGGACGCCGACAAATCGGTCTGGAAATAGCCGATCGGCCGCGCCGCGGCCTGATAGCCGGCGCCTGCCGAACCGTCAGTTAGTATTGATGCGAAACCGCAAGGGCTTGGTTCCGGTAAACGAGACCAGATCGCCCCGGCGTCTCCAGGTGGTGGCCTCGCTTAGCGTCGTGACCAGATCATCATCGGCCTGCGCCCGCGCCGGCGGACAGTCGCGGTTCTGCAACTGGCCGGGAACGAAGATCACCGTATTGCCCGCGACCGAGAACTGGCCGTTGCCGGTCTTGCACCACAAATCAAGTTTCGCCTCGCCATTGTCGCCGATCTCAAGCGTCGGAATGCGCTTCGAGCCAGGCTGGGGTGCCGCTTCCAGCGTCATTTCGAAGCCAAACGGAAACCCCTCATCGGCCCCGGCGGCAACAGACCAGAAAGCGGCGACGGCAAGCGCCGCGCCGACGGCGGCCTGCCTCAAAAAGCCTCGCGTTGAAAACATGCAATCCCTCTAAAATGGCCGACGCGCGCTTTTAATCGGCGAGCATGACATTCACCAGACGCCCGGCAAAAAAATCCCCGCGTCCGGCCGGACGCGGGGGCTTGATCGACGCTGCCGGACCGGCGCTTACTTCAGCACCATGGCCGTGAACGGATAGACATAGGCTTGCAGCATGACCAACAGGCCAACCAGACAGGCCAGCGCGATCGAGTGCTTGAACACGAACCGCAAGATCGTGCCCTCATGGCCGTACCAGTTGGTGGCGGTGGAGGCGACGACGATCGACTGCGCGTCGATCATCTTGCCCATGACGCCGCCGGACGAGTTTGCCGCGCCCATCAGCACCGACGACAGGCCCAACTGCTCGGAGGTGATCTTCTGCAGGTTACCGAACAGAATGTTCGACGCGGTATCCGATCCGGTCAACGCGACACCCAGCCAGCCGAGCAATGTGCCGAAGAACGGATACAATATGCCGGTCGCCGCGAAGGCGAGACCGAGCGTTGCGTCGACGCCGGAGAGGCGCGTCAGCGTTCCGATCGCCAGCATCGCCGAGATCGTGATCAGCGAGATCGCGCATAGCTTGATGGTGCGGCCATATTCGGCGATCATCTTCGCCGGCGAGAAGCTCATCAGGAGGCCGGAGATAATGGCCGCGATCAGCATGCCGGTCCCGGTGAACGACAGATAGGTGAAGCCGAACACCGCGCCTTCAGGCGTCGGCTTGGCGGCAACCGGCGGCACCTTGTTGATCATGTTGTGCAGCTCGGGCACGGGATAGTTCCAGGTAAAGATCGAGTTTGCCCAGACCTTGAACCAGCCACTGCCCCAGATCAGCATCACGATGCAGACGATGATCCATGGCAGCAAAGCGCTCAAAAGCTGTCCCTGGCTCAACGGCGTTTTGTCGAGCGGCTTGGTCGGCGCCATTGTCGCCATCGATTCGTCGTTGCCGCGCAGCGCCGGCGACAACCAAAGCTGTTTCGGCTGCCACACGCGCAGGAAAAGAATGAGACAGCCCATCGAGATCAGCGAGGCGCCGATATCGACGATCCAGGGGTTGATGTAGTTTGAAATCACAAATTGCGGGATCGCGAATGACACCCCGGTGACGAGGATGGCGGGCCAGACGTCCTTCATGCCTTTCCAGCCGGCAAACGCCCACACCACCCAGAACGGCACGATCAGCGAGAACACCGGCAATTGGCGACCGACCATGGCACCGAGAATATAGGGGTCGAGACCGGTCACGGAGGCCAGCCCCTGAATGGGCGTGCCCAGCGCGCCATAGGCGACAGGCGCGGTATTGGCGATCAGCGAAAGCCCGGATGCCGCAAGCGGCGAGAAGCCGAGGCCGATCAGGACCGCTCCTGTCACGGCAACCGGCGTGCCGAAGCCCGACGCGCCCTCAAAGAAGGCCCCGAAGGAAAACGCGATCAGAAGCAATTGCAGGCGGCGATCTTCCGTCACGCCGCCGATCGCACGCTGCAACAGGTCGAAGCGTCCGGTCGCGACCGTAATGCGATAAAGGAAGATAACGTTCAGCACGATCCAGCCGATCGGGAAGAAACCCGCCACCACGCCGAGCAGCGATGCACGGACCGACATGCCCGCCGGCATCGTGAAAATGAAAATGGCGATGAGATTGGCGGCGATCAGGGCAATGATGGCGGCGATATGCGCTTTGACCTTGCCGCTCGCGATCAAAACCAGCAGCGTGACGACGGGTATGGCCGCGGCGATCGTCGACAGCACGGTGTTGTTGAACGGATTATAGACTTGATTCCACATTGCGTTTCTCCCCATGCGCTTTTTGGCGTGCCAGCCCGCGTGAACGGCTGGTACGCTGGCGGTAGTTCCGGGGGCTTTCAGCAAGGCGCGACTTCAAAGGCGAATTTGGCTTCTGCCAAATCCGCTCACAAACGCGCGAAATGAAAGGGCCCCCTGCCACCCGCCATTGACTGCATGCTAGGATTGACTCGGAGGCGGCGACAAGCGAACCCATAGCGACATTGTTACGACTTTAGTCTAGTTCCGGAGACCGGCGTTCGCATATGGTTTTGCGGATGCTGGAAAGGGACCGCGGCGAACCGGTAACGAAAATCAAATCTTCTGCTAGCCAGTGCCAACACCTCATTCGCGCAGCTATTCCCCCGGAGAGTACGATCTGTGAACAACATCCGCTTGAGAACTGCGACCGTTTGGCGGATCGCGGCCCCTTACTTCCGTTCGGAAGATAAATTCGCCGGCCGACTGCTGCTCGCTTCCGTCATCGCGCTCGAGCTCACGGTGGTCGTCATCAATGTTCTTCTCAATCAATGGAACAACCGCTTCTATACCGCCCTACAGGAGAAAAATTGGGACGCTTTCGTTCGCGAAATCGGCATCTTTTGCGGCCTTGCGACCATCTATATCGCGCTCGCCGTCTATCAGCTCTATCTCAATCAGTGGCTCCAGATTCGCTGGCGGAACTGGCTGACCAGCCACTATCTCGGCGAATGGCTGCATAACGCCAACCATTACCGCATGCAGCTTCAGGGCGATGCGGCTGACAATCCGGATCAGCGCATTGCCGACGACGTCAAACTGTTCGTCGACCAGACGCTGAACATCTGCGTCGGCTTTCTGAGCGCGGTGGTGACACTCGCCTCCTTTATCGTCATCCTGTGGGGCCTCTCGGCCGAATCGCCGCTGACGCTGTTCGGCAACGAATTCCATTTCCCAGGCTATCTGGTATGGGGGGCGCTGATCTACGCTGTCTTCGGCACAGCGCTGACGCACTGGATCGGCTCGCCGTTGGTCATGCTCGATTTTCAGCAGCAGCGTTTCGAGGCCGACTTTCGCTTCAATCTGGTGCGGGTGCGCGAGAACTCCGAGCAGATCGCGCTGCTCAGCGGCGAGAGCGCCGAACAAGCGCGGCTGCTGGATCGCTTTGGCCGCGTCGTCCGGAACTGGTACGAGATCATGACCCGCACCAAGCGGCTGACCGCGTTCACGGCGAGCTACGCGCAGGCTGCGGTGGTCTTTCCCTATGTTCTGGTGGCGCCGGCCTATTTCGCCGACAAGATCCAGCTTGGCGGCATGATGCAGACCGCCTCCGCCTTTTCCAGCGTGCAAAATTCGCTGTCATTTTTTGTAACGATCTATCGTACGTTGGCCGAGTGGCGAGCGGTCATTGCGCGTCTCGATGGCTTCGAGGAGGCGATCGAACGCGCGGGCCAGCTCCCGAGCGGCGCCGCTTCGATCGACGTCATCCGTTCAGACGAAAACAAGGCGATCGAATTGCGGCACTTTCTGGTGCGGCTGCCCAACGGCACGCCCCTGATTGCAGCCGATGGCCTGCGCATTCGCAGCCATGAGCGCGTACTCCTTACCGGCTCATCCGGAGCCGGCAAGTCGACCTTGTTCCGCGCGATCGCCGGCGTCTGGCCATTCGGCGACGGGGTGATCGCGATCCCCGCCAAAGCCACGCTCATGATGTTGCCGCAGCGGCCATATTTTCCGATCGGTCCGCTGAAGGCGGCGATCGTCTACCCCGCAAATGCGGACGCATTCACGTCGGCTCTCGTTGAGCAGGCGCTCACCGCCGTGGGCCTGCCGCAGCTCGCCTCAAAGCTCGAGGAAGAGGCACACTGGAACCGGATGCTCTCGCTCGGCGAGCAACAGCGGCTTGGTCTTGCCCGCGCGCTTTTGCACCAACCGCAATTTCTTTTCCTCGATGAGGCCACCGCCTCGCTCGATGAGGCCTCCGAAGCTGCGCTCTATCGCCTGCTGGCCGAAAAGCTCAAGGCAACCACCGTGGTCTCGATCGGACATCGCAGCACGCTTGAAGCATTCCACGAGCGCCATTTCGTGCTCGATCGCGAGGGCGACCGATTTGCCGCGCACGAGCAGCAAGAGAGCGGAACCCGGTCAAAGCCAGGACAGTGACCGGGGCCAGCACCTGTTGCTGCCGCCCTTCCTATATCTTGATCTTGGCCAGACAGATTACTTCAGGTTGGTCATCGCGGTCAGGTCGGCGGAGAGCTTGACAATGCCGACAGAGCCGCACCAGTTGGAGCCTGCCCCACCGGGGTTGATCGGCGTAACATTCGTGGTGCCGGAAGCATTGAACGCGCTGGTGAACGCGCTGCAATTGCCCTTCGACAGATCGCTGCCGGAGTAACGAACGTCGAGGGTGAACACCTTATAGGTGAAGCCGATACCGATGTTCCAGGTATCATAGCTGGGATAGGGTATGCCGTTGGGAAAGCCGGCAACACGATAGAACGCATCTGTCGTACCGAGCCACTGCCGGCCGACTTCGGCGGACACGTACATGCCGACGCCGCTCTTGCCGAAGATTGTGCTTGGCGCGGTGTATTTGCCCGCGATCGAGGCGTAGTCGCCCCAGGCGCCCGAGTTGAGGAAGCTCGGCGTGTAGTATTCGTTCACACCGAACTGCCAGTTATCATTCACCGTGTAATTGGCCTTGCCATAGACTTCGTAAAAGCTGACGTCCTTCTTTATGACGTTGCCGTCGGCGAGGAAAATCGTGGTGGTGCTAACGGGGCAGACATTCCCACCGGGGACACCACCGGTCAGGACGTTGTCCGCGCAACTTCCGCCCGGATACAGGTAACCCCAGATACCGAAGTCGAGGGCGAAGGCCCCAAAGGTCGGGCGAATACCGCCGTAGATGTCCACCTCGGCTGCCGCGCGGTTGGCGAACGAAATGCTCTCGGCCGACGTGCCGACATAGAGCTGCAAGTCCTTGTCGACGTTGTAGCGCGGTTCGAAATAGGCCGCGACCGATGCCTGGTGGTTGGACTGGGTGATGCCGCGAAAGACATAGTCGCTCATGACGGCGCCGCCGAAAGCGATATCCCAGGGATCGAAGGGTGCCGGCGGGGCTTTGACGGCCTTTACCGGCAGGTCAGCCGCGGAAGCAGAACCGGCCACGGCGAGCAGCGCCGCAACGACAAAAGCTATCTTTTTCATATTTTACGCCCCATTCCATCGCTCGGACTCAGCGTCCGAACGGTGGGCGGCAGCCGAATTGGTCGATGCGGGCCAATCTCTTATAACCCTCCGCTACCGCGAAGCAAAAAACATAATCAGGTGCATATTTTTTATTCTTACTCTGTATATTAAAAAGATATTTTTTCAGGGTGTTGTTGTCGGGCCACAATCTTCACGTGTAAACTTCAGTTCAAACAGCTCCGGCGTAACGCATAGGCAGGCATCGCGGCGCCCCCGATCAGTGTCTGCGGATGATTCCGGCAAAGAACGCGCATGAAAAAGGCCGCAGCGAAATGACGCTGCGGCCTTCTAATCTCGCCGAAAATCAGTCGGCCTAGTTTCCGTCCTCGCCACCCGAACCATGGTGACCGGAAGAGTGCTCCCAAGACGGAGCGGGTGCGGCCGGGCTTGGCGTGGCCCAGCTATGGGCCGGCGCCGCCGGCTCATGCGCGGGAGCTTCCGGCGCTGCGGCCTTCACGGGAGCCGCCTTCTTGGCCACCGCTTTCTTGGCCGCCTTTTTCGGCGCCGCCTTCTTGGCAGTTTTCTTGGCGGCCTTCTTCACCGATTTCTTCGCGGCCTTCTTGGCCTTCTTCGCAGACTTCTTCGCCGACTTCTTGGCGGATTTTTTCTTCGCCGTCAGAAGCTTTTTACTCTTCTTCGCCTTCTTGCCCTTCTTCTTCTTCGCTTTAGCCATCGTGGTCCTCCTGTTGCGCTGAGCCATGTCTATCGAGCGTTCAGGTTGTCGTTCCGCACGAACCCATCGGATCCGCTCAATCCCGGCTGCGGGCCGCCCGTCGCCCAATCGAGAAGCTCAATCGTGTGCATCACAGGAACTGACGTACCGCTGGCAATCTGCACCATGCATCCAATATTGCCCGCAGCAATCATATCCGGCTTGACCATTGCGATGTTGGCGACCTTTCGATCGCGCAATTTGTCCGCAATGTCAGGCTGGAGGATGTTGTATGTCCCAGCCGAACCGCAACACAAATGGCTCTCGGGTACATCTTTCACCACGAATCCGTTCTTGGAAAGCAATTCTTTCGGCAGTTGCGTGATTTTCTGCCCGTGTTGTAGCGAACAAGCGGCGTGGTAGGCGACGACAATGTCGCCTTGACGCGGTGCGGGCGCAAGTTCGAGGCCGCCGACATACTCGCTGATGTCCTTGGCCAGCGCCGAAACCTTCGCGGCACCAGCGGCGAAATCGCTGTCCTGGCGCAGCATGTAGCCATAGTCCTTGATGACGGTGCCGCAGCCTGACGTCGTCACCAGGATGGCGTCGAGGGAGCCGCGATCGGCCTCAGCGAGCCAGGCCGCAATGTTGGCGCGGGCAAAGGCCAATGCCGCCGCCTCCCGGCCCATGTGGTGGGTCAACGCGCCGCAGCATTGCTCGTCTTTGACCAGCACGACCTCGATGCCGTGGCGCGTCAACAGACCGATGGCGGCCTGATTGATCCGCGGCGCCAGCACTTGCTGCGCACATCCTTGCAGCAACGCCACCCGTCCGCGCCGCTCACCCTTAGCCGGAAAAACGCTTCCCGCGGACGGCCCCGCCTCGGGCAGGCCGCGCGGCGACAGCGCCAGCATCGCCTTGATTCGCCTAAGTAAAGTCGGCGTTGCCGACACCCCGCCCGAGGGCAACAAGCCTGTCAGGGGGCGTGCGAACCGCGCCAGCAATAGGCTGACGCGAAACAGCTTGGGCCGCGGCAGGACAAGCGCGAGCACCGCCCGCAGCAGCCGTTCCGTCCAGGGTCTGCCAAAGTCCCGCTCGATTCTCACCCGGGCCTGATCGACCAGATGCATGTAGTTCACGCCCGACGGACATGTGGTCATGCAGGCAAGGCAGGAGAGGCAGCGATCGATGTGCTTGACGACCTCCGCCGTCGGCGGGCGGTCTTTTTCCAGCATCTCCTTGATGAGATAGATTCTGCCACGCGGACTATCGAGTTCGTCGCCGAGCAGGACATAGGTCGGGCAGGTTGCGGTACAGAACCCGCAATGCACGCAGGCCCTCAATATCTTGTCGGCTTCGGCAATGTCCGGATCGGCAAGTTGAGCCAGGCTGAATTCGGTCTTCATGCCGCCGACCCTGAAGAGGCGCCGGGACGTGTCATCCGGCCGCGATTGAGAATGCCCTTCGGGTCGAAGCTTTGCCGCAGGCGTTCGTTCAAGGCCGCCACACCGCCGCTTGCGGGGTGGAACACATCGATACGGCCTCTCACCTCGTCGGTGGCGCGCAGCAGCATGGCGTGACCGCCGGCGGCGGAAGCGCGCTGCCGCACCAATGTCGCGAGGGCATCCGGCCGCGGCGGCATCGCCGCCCAGATCAGGCCACCGCCCCAGTCGTAGAGCACGTCGCCCCCGGTTTCGCGTGCAAGACGCTCGCCCAAGGCGCCGCCCAAGGCCGGCGGACAGACGATACGCCAAACCGGCCAGGCGCCGAGCGGGCCCTTGTCTGCGAACGATTCGACGTCGCGGACGCAGCGCCAGACCGCTGCGGAACCTTCGTCTTCGAGAATTTCAGCGGCTCCAAACGGCGATAGCGCGCTAGCGAGCGAAGCCGCGCGATGGGCGGCTGACGCGCTAATTCCCTCCAGCCGCAGCAGCGTGAGCGCGTTTTTCGGCGATCCGAGCTCGCCGAGCGCGCCCATCGTGTCGCGCAAGGCCGATTTCGGCACATGCGCCGCCCCCGAGACGTCGAAGGGAGAGCCCAGCGCCGACGTCATCACCTTGTTGGCCGCCAGGTCGTCAAGGCCGCGCAGCACCAGGGTGCGCTCGCTCTCCGGCCTCGGCATCACCTTCAGCGTCACCTCGGTCATGACCGCGAGCGTTCCCCAGGAACCCGCGAGCAGCTTGCAAAGATCATAACCGGTCACGTTCTTCACGACCCGCCCGCCGGCCTTGAAACTATCGCCGAAGCCGGAAACGGCGTGTGCGCCGAGCAGATGATCGCGCGCGGCGCCGGCCTGAATCCGGCGTGGGCCGGCAAGCCCGGCACCGATCATGCCACCGATCGTTCCCGCCGCGCCCGTGCCCAGAAGCAGCGCGGTATCCATCGGTTCGAACGCAAACTGCTGGTTTTTCGAATCGATCAGCGACTTGACGTCGGAAAGCGGCGCGCCTGTCTCGACGGTGATGATCAGTTCGTTCGGCTCGTAGGATTTGACTGCATTGAGCGCCGACACGTCGAGTAGCGCATTGGTTGCCATCGGCTGGCCGACCATGCGCTTTGTGCCGTGGCCGATGATTTCAAGCGGCTGCTCGCTGGCAATCGCCGCGCGCACCACCTGCTCGACATCCTTGGCGTCACGTACTTTCAGAGTATCCACTATCTTGAGCCCGAAACTCTCTTGTCATCGTCCGCGAAAGCGGACGATCCAGTAAACGCAGGCGCCGGAGATGAAACTTGGGGCCGCGGCGTACTGGATACCCCGCTTTCGCGGGGTATGACGACTGAAATTTGGGCGAAGGCCATCATCTTCAAAATCTCGGAATATCCGGGAAAGCGAGCTTGCCGCCGTGCACATGCATGCGGCCGAGCTCGGCACAGCGGTGCAGCGTCGGAAACACCTTGCCCGGGTTGAGGAGGCCCTGGGCGTCGAACGCGCATTTGATCCGCTGCTGCTGATTGAGATCGATCTCGCTGAACATCTCGCCCATCAGGTCCCGCTTTTCAATGCCGACGCCGTGCTCACCGGTTAATACGCCGCCGAGTTCGACACAGGCCCTCAGGATGTCGGCACCGAAGGCTTCCGCCCGCTCGATCTCGCCGGGCTGATTGGCATCGTAAAGGATCAGCGGGTGCAGATTGCCGTCCCCGGCATGAAACACATTGGCGACGCGCAGGCCGTACTTTTGCGAGAGGTCGCGGATTCGCGCGAGCGCCCTGGGCAACGCGCCCCGCGGGATGGTGCCGTCCATGCAGAGATAGTCGGGCGAAATCCGCCCTACGGCTGGAAACGCCGCCTTGCGGCCTGCCCAGAACAGGTTGCGTTCGGCTTCCGAATTGGAGATCTGGCAGGTGGTGGAACCGCAGCCTTGCGAAATCGCCTCGACCCGCTTGATCAATTCGTCGACCTCAACGCGGGGGCCATCGAGTTCGATGATCAACAGCGCTTCGACGTCGAGCGGGTAGCCGGCATGGACAAAGGCCTCCGCGGCATGGATCGCAGGCTTGTCCATCATCTCCATGCCGCCGGGGATGATGCCGGCGCCGATGATCTGTGCCACGCATTCGCCCGCCGCCTCGACTCGCGCAAAGCCGACCATCAGGGCGCGCGCGGTTTCCGGCTTCTGCAGGATTCGTACCGTGATCTCGGTGATGACGCCGAGCAGACCTTCCGAGCCCGTAATCACGCCCATCAGATCGTACCCTGCGCTCTCGGCGGTCTTGCCACCAATGCGAAGGACCTCGCCCGTCATCAGCACGATCTCGCACCCCAGCACATTGTTGGTGGTCATGCCGTATTTGAGACAGTGCACGCCGCCGGAATTCTCCGCGACGTTGCCGCCGATCGAACAGGCGATCTGCGAGGAGGGATCGGGCGCATAATAGAAGCCGGCATGGGCCACCGCCTGGCTGATGGCGAGGTTGGTAACTCCGGGCTCGGTCACGACCGCGCGGTTGTCGAAATCGATCTCGCGGATGCGCTTGAACTTGCCAAGTCCGAGCAGCACCGCATCGGCAAGCGGCAACGCACCGCCCGACAGCGAGGTGCCGGAGCCCCGCGGCACCACCTTGATGTTCTGCTCGAAGCAATATTTCAGCACACGCGACACCTGCTCGGTGGTGTCCGGCAGCACCACCACCATCGGCGGCTGGCGATAGGCCATCAGCCCATCCGACTCGTAAGGGAGCATTTCGGCAGGCGTATCGATGACCCCTTCGCCTGGCACGATGGCGCGCAACGCCTCGACGATGGCGCTGCGGCGCGCCAAAACAGCCTGATCCGGCGCTGGCATCATGATGGACATTTCGATCTCTCCGCAGCGGCCGCACGCGCCACGCGACATTGCCGATTTCCCATGGAGAATCAAGCAGGTCCGGCTCGTATCACGGGGCAGGGACGAAAACGGAGGGCAACGCCTTATTCACCTTATTCAAAAGGCACGGTGTCGGGAACCTCGGCCGCTCGCCGCTCTTGTCCACCAGCGGCGCCCTATGCGACAAACGGCAGTATTCTCCCCGACCCAAGCAAAGAAGAGCCTAGAATGAAAAACCTGACACTGAGCGCGCTGATCATCATTGCAGCTTCGGCAACGGTCCCGGCCGCGCTGGCGCAAGACGCCGAGGCCGGCAAGGCGGCCTTCAACAAATGCCTGGCCTGTCACGCCGTCGGCGAAGACGCCAAGAACAAGGTCGGACCGGAGCTTAACGGGCTCAACGGCCGCAAATCCGGCACCGCGCCGAACTACAACTACTCCGATGCCAACAAGAACTCAGGCATCACCTGGGACGAGGCCACCTTCAAGGAATACATCAAGGACCCGAAGGCAAAGGTGCCCGGCACCAAGATGGCTTTCGCCGGCATCAAGAACGAGAAAGAAGCCGGCGACCTCTGGGCCTACATTTCGCAATACGACAAGGACGGCAAGACGAAATAAGCTTTCGTCATTCAGCCAATATCCCTCATCGCCATGGCCGGAACCTGTTCCGGCCATTTGCTTTTGGCTTTGACACTCCCGGCGGTCAGCCTCCCAGGCCAACGCGTGTTTTTCGCAATGGCGGATGATGTTATCGGCGAGGTTGTTCATGCGGTCGACATGCCACCGATCGACGGCTTTCATGCGGGCGGACGGCGGAACTCTGCTTAATTTGCCGCCGCGGCCGCGCCATGCGCGGTCTGGCCGATGATGGCCTCGATCTCGCTGATCACCAGATCGGGGACGGCGTTTTGCACCATGTGACCGATGCCAGGCAACACGATCAGCTTGGCCTTCCGCACCGCCGCGGCAAAGGGGCGGGAATGAATATTCGTCGACACCGTCTTGTCGACGTCCCCGGAAATCACGACCGTCGGCGCCAAGATTTCCGCATAGCGCGGCGCCTGTTCGGCCACCGCTGGCTTCAGATTCACGAGATCGCGGGCATTGGCAAGAAACTCGCGCGGACGCAGCAGCAAGGGCGTCGCCGTATCGGCCGTGAAATTGTCCGGCATCACCTGCGGCAGGAACACCCCGCGCGCGCCACGGTCCATCAGGAAATAGCCGAGCGGAAGCGTGACCGTGTAAGCGAGCAGTGGGCCAATCACAGGTTTGGTCACAAGCGCGTTGTACCAGCCGACGCCGCCCGGCCACGGATAAGCGACCGGCGCCAGCATCACGAGACCGGCAATCCGCGCGGGATAATCGAGCGCCATCCGCGCGCCCAAGGCGCCGGCCCATGAATGCACCACCAGGATGACGGGACCGACGTCCAGCTTCTTCAAGGCCTCCTCAATCATGCGGCCCTGCGCCGCCGGCGTGGAGGCATCCTCGCCGGCAGCCGAACTCCAGCCGTGGCCGGGCCGGTCGATCAGGATCACGCGATGATCGGCGGCGAGCCTTTCGCCCAGCGGCCGTCGCATCGTTTCCAGATTTGAACTCGCGCCATGAATGAGAACGATGGGCGGGCCAGCAGCATCCTTGGGCCCGATCTTGGGCCCGATATCGAGCACGTTGAGCGTCGCGTCCAAAACCTCGATCGCCTTTCCCTGGGCAGGAAAGCGATGCTGAACGACGATGACACCGGCCTGCGTTGCCAGCGCCAGCATCACGAGCGCGGCTGCGAAAACCACTGATATCATGCAGGGAATCCGGATCGATCTGGGCATAGGGAAGATACGTGCCCGGCGCCAAAGGGGTTTCGAAGGGCGGAGTTAGCCAAGTTTTCCACTGCGCCGCACAGGCGAACGACTGCTCTTCATACAGCCGTCATTGGCAGGTTCCTATAAGCATTACGCGGCACTTTGCTTCCGACGGGAAGGCTTTAGCGGGACAGGCTTTTCCACATAATCCACAGCAACCCGTGGGTACCAAAGCGATTATTTACTCAGGGATATTTTGGAGGCTTTTCGATGAGTTCCGGATTGCAAGAAACCGCCATCGACGAAATCGTAGCCAGATGCAATGGCGACATTCGCGGCGCGCTAAAGGCACTTTTGCTGGTGAACGAACAGCTTGAGGCAGAGCTTGCGCAGCTCCATGCCGCAGTGGCGCATGGTCGATTGACGGGACCTAACCGCAGCCTTCTGCATTAGTGCCGCCTATTTGGGGTTCCTGCACCGCAGGCGGCGAATTCGCTCCTAGATGTCACGCCCTTCGACCTTCTCGGTCAGGGTCTTGACGAGTTCCGGCACCTTTTCGAGGTGCGGGTTGACGGCGAGCGCCCTGCGGAACGCATCGAGCGCGCGTTTTTCGTCGCCAAGGTCTTGCATGATCATGCCGAGACCGGCAAGCGCACCGAAATGGCGCGGCTCCCGCGCCAGCACCTGCTCGATATCCTGAATCGAGCGGGCGTAATCGTTCTTCAGATAATAGAGAGTCGCGCGCCGATTCCAGCCTTCGATGTAGTTGGGATTGAGCTTGACGACGGCATCGAGCAATTTGATCGCAACATCGATATTTTGAGCATCGATCGCCGCCTTGGCGCGCGTCATCAACAGCGCGGTCGTATCGCTCGGCGTTTGCAGCCAGATGGCCCAGATCCGGGCCTCGACGTGTTTGGCGCTGGCCTCATCGGGGGCGGCCTTCAGCGCGCCGAACAGAAAATCAAGCCCGCGCGTCTTGTCGGCGCCGGCCTTCGGCAATTTCGCAGGGGCTTCGGGCAGTTTCTTTTGCTGCCTGGGCCTTGTCCCCAAATCCTGCGACAGCGCCGCAACCGGTGTCATCGCGGCAATCGCCGAGGCGAGCATCAGCATCCGGCCGCGCGGGGTGGCGAGGAATCTCAAGGCCATGAGCGAAAGTCTAGACGCAGCAAAAGCCGCTTGCAAAGCGGATACCCGTCAAAGACCTGTGATGAACAGGGAAATCAGGTCAGCCTGAAATCGGCCTTGCGAAAGCCGCCTTGGATCAACCCTGGCGCGCCTTGAAGCGGCGCTGGACCTTGTTGATCACATAAACCCGGCCCTTGCGGCGGACCAGACGGTTATTGCGGTGACGACCGCGCAAAGACTTCAGCGAGTTACGGACCTTCATGGGACAATCCTGCTGCTTTGAAAGGCCGCTTTCGGCACGATCGCATGGGAAACCCGATCAAGCCCGGGAACCCAAATTGGCAAAAAAGGCTTTATCCCGTCGGCGGCCAAGCCGCCCGGGACGCGCGGTTTCTAGGCCATCGGGCCGTCAAATGTCAATCCAGACAGGCCATTTTGGCCTCTTTTTGAGCGGTAACAGGCGGCTTCGGCGAGCATCCGCCCTGCCCCGCAGCCCACTGCGCCGGCTGGTCACTTAGCCGGTCGGGAACTCGACCATGGCCTCCCCGGCCGCGACCTTCTCGCCGGCCTGGTTGGAGACGAGGACGTCGATCAGGACCCAGCGCGAGTTTGAGGTCACCTGCTTGGATTTCACGATGCCTGTTGGCTGAATGGTATCGCCGGGCCGGACCGGCTTGACCCAGCGGGTTTCGAGACGGCGGTGAATGGCGCCCAAAGGATAGGCCCAATCGGTGATCATCCGCGAGATCAGCCCGAAATTGTTCATGCCGTGCATGATGATGCCGCCGAAATTGGTCTTGCCGAAATCACCCTTCATGAACTCGTCGTCGAGATGCAGCGGGTTGTAATCGAGGGAAGCGTCGCAGAACAGGCGAATGGACTCGCGGCTGACGGCGAATTTCGGACCAGCGATCGCGTCGCCGGCATTCAGGTTTTCAAACGCCGTTGTCACGATGGCCCTCCCCTACATTGGCCGGATGGTCCAGCCGCGGCCCGAACAGATCACCTCGTCATTCTGGTTGAAGAAGACGTTGTCGTGCACGACGAACAGCCGCTCGCGTTTGATGAATTTGTCCAGCGCGCGGGCCTCGAGCCGGATGACGTCACCCGGACGGGCCGGAATGTTGTAGCTCCATGACTGGCCCGCGTTGACGGTGCCGGGCGAGCGCATCCAGTCGTCCGCAGGCGTACAGGAGAACATCAGGAGAATGTGGATCGAGGGTGGCGCGATCAATCCGCCGTAGCGGGTTGTCCTGGCGTAGTCCTCATCGAAATAAAGAGGATGGTTTTCGCCGACCGCGGCACAATAAAGCTCGATCGCCTCGCGCGTCAGCGTATAGGCAATGGTCTTGCGCGGCTCGCCTGGAACGATGTCGTCCCAGACCTTTCGTAAGTTCGCATGCTTCCAGAAATCGGTCTCGAAGGCGTCCGGCTGCACCATGGCACCTAACCCGTTTCCCGCTGTCTCGTCCCGCACTTTGTTATATGATATAATCAATTCTGGAAGGGTACAGTCAAGCAGCCCCGGAAACTCGAAATGTCCAGATTGAAACTGCCCAACATCGAAGACGTCGTTGCGATCGATATCCACACCCACGCCGAAGAGCCCTGCGGGCTGCATGGGGACGACGGCTATGACGACTTCCAGGCGCAGATGGCGGTCTACTTCAAGTCGCCGAACCAGCATCCACCGACGGTCGAGGAAACCGCCGCCTATTATCGGGCGAAGAAGATCGCGGCCGTGATCTTTCCCGTCGACGCCGAACGCGAAACCGGATTCCGCCGCTACAACAACGACGAGATGCTCGAGATCGCCGCGAAAAATTCCGACGTGCTGATCCCGTTTGCAAGCATCGATCCCCACAAAGGCAAGCTCGGCGTTCGCGAAGCGAAAAGACTCATCGAGGAATACGGCATTCGCGGCTTCAAATTTCATCCGACCATGCAGGGCTTCTATCCCAACGACCGCATGGCCTACCCGCTTTACGAGGCGATCAGCGAGGGCGGCGCCATCGCCTTGTTTCACACCGGCCAGACCGGGGTCGGCAGTGGCATGCCGGGCGGCATGGGAATGCGGCTGAAATATTCCAACCCGATGTACATGGACGACGTGGCGGCGGACTTCCCCGACCTCAAGATCATCCTCGCCCACCCATCCTTTCCGTGGCAGGAAGAGGCGCTGTCGGTCGCAACCCACAAGCCGAATGTCTATATCGACCTCTCCGGCTGGTCGCCGAAATATTTCCCGCCGATCCTGGTGCGCTATATCAACTCGATTCTACAGGACAAGATGCTGTTCGGTTCCGATTGGCCGGTGATCACGCCGGATCGCTGGCTGGCGGATTTTGCCAAACTCGACATCCGCGACGAGATCCGGCCGAAGGTGCTAAAGGCCAATGCGCGCAAGCTTCTAAACATCTAGGAGAGGCGGTGAGCCAATTCGAAAGCGCTCCTTCGGTCCTGGAATCAGAAGCGACCGGCGAGATCGCCGACATCTACGCAGATATTCGCGCAACCCTGGGCACAAGTGTCGTCAATCTGGTCTGGCGCAATTTGGCAACCCTGCCCGGCGCGTTGCCATGGGCTTGGTCGATGGCGCGGCCGCTTTATCTGGGTGGCGCGGCCGGGCATGCGGAAACCGTACGGCGCACCCTTTCGCTGCCAAAATCGCCACGGTTTTCCGTCGATGCCTTGAGCGCGGCCGGCCTGAGTTCGAGCGAACTCACCCAGATCCGCAACATCCTGGACAGCTATCGCCACACCAATGCGCTCGCACTGGTGGTCTTATCCGCGTTGCTCGAACATCACGAGCCGAGCGCTTCCAAACCAATCGAACGGCCCGAAGCGCCGCCGCCCTCGATTCAAACCGAATTGCCGCCGCTACCAGCCATGGCAACGCTACAGCCATCCGTTCAACGCCTGATCGCGGAATTAAATGGTTTCGGCGAGGACGATGCGCCGTTTCTGATTGCGAGCATGTATCGGCATTTGGCGTATTGGCCGCCATTTCTTGCCATCATCCGAACCGCGCTTGCACCACTGCAGGCCGATCAGAGCCTGATCGCGCTGACGCATCGCGCGCGTGCGATGGGCCACGCCCATGGCGGCGTTCTGTCGCGCCAGCTGAAGCCTTCTCCGCCGCCGCCGTCCTTGCAGGACGCCCTTGCCTCTTGTCGATTATTCGTCGAGCATCCGATCGCCCGAATGACCGGGATCTGTGCTGTCATCCACGCTTCGATGCCCGAACCGGGCTAGCCACGGCACCCCTCACGACGCCTTGCGGGGCAAGCGAGATGTCCCCGCATTGGCCAGGCTGTCGACGAGATAGTTGGCCAGCTCGCCGACGACACGCGAGTTGCTGCGCCGACTGAACGAATAGACCAGTTCTACGGCGGGCAGCTGCGGCAATCGTACTCCGTGACGAACCACGCGAAGCGGCGGCGTGACAAGCGCGCGCGCCAGCACCGTAATGCCCATGCCCTCCACCGCCGCCGACTTCAGGCACTCAAAACTCGGACTGACAAAACTGACATGCCAAGGCCGCTTGTGATCCCGCAGGGCTGAAATGGCGTTATGACGATAGGCGCACCCTTCCGGAAACAGGATCAGCGGCACCGAGTCCGCGGAATCGGGTGAGTAGTTCGGGCCGCTGACCCAAACGAGTTGTTCGCGTAGCGCAACAGTGCCGCTCCCTGCACCGGCCTGCTGCTTGAAAAACGCCAGATCGAACTCGCCGCGGGCGCTGCGTTTCATGAGGTTTTCCGATTGGTTGGCTTCGACTTCCAGCCCTACCATCGGATGCCGGTTCTTGAACCGCGCCAGCCACGTCGTGAAGTCGCGGCCGAAGAAGTCGAGCGGCACACCCAGGCGCACAAAGCCGGCGAGCACGTCGTCGGACATCGAGGCGTAGGCCTCATCATTGAGCTGAAGGATGCGCCGCGCATATTGCACGAGCTTGCCTCCCTCCGAAGTCAGATTGATCACGCGGCCCTTGCGCCGGGCCAGCAGAGCCTTGCCGACCTGCGATTCGAGTTTGGCGATCTGCTGACTCACGGTCGACTGGGAACGGCCGACGCTTTCTGCGGCGCGCGAGATGCTCAGGGTGTCGGCGACCACCATGAACGAACGGAGACAGTCGATATCGAAATTCATTCCCCGCTCCATTATCGTCAAATACGATACTCATCATCGCGATTATTCATTTTGTCACTTCACAGGCCGCCGGTAAAGAAGCAGGGTCGGGCTTGCAGGTCTTACACCGCAGCCTTTGGCCAACCCGCCGCAGTGCGGGAGAACGAGCGAACAGACAGGGGGAGGCACATGGCTCGCAACGTGGGCTCGCTCGAGGCCGCGCACGCCTCAGTCAAGCTATTGGTCGCCGAAAAGCTGAAATATCTGGTGCCGATGACCATAGTCTTCATGACGAGCTATATCGGTCTGACGATCCTCGCCGGTTTCGCCAAGGACTTGATGGGAACCCGATTGATCGGCTCTCTCAATCTCGGTTTCGCACTGATCGCGTTCAACTATCTGCTGTCGTGGGGGCTTGCGATTGTCTACGGGCGCATCGCTGCCGATCGATTTGATCCGCTGGCCGCGAGAGCCGTTGCGGACATTGCCAGATCGGGAGAGGCGAAATGAACCCGACCCTCGGTATCTTCGTCATCATTCTCCTGATCACGCTGGGCATCACTTACTGGGCCGCGAGGCGTACTTCGACCACGGCTGATTTCTACGCAGCCGACAGTCAGCTCACGGCGTGCCAGAACGGCTTTGCGCTTGCCGGCGACTGGTGTAGCGCCGCGGCCTTTCTCGGATTTACCGGGTTGACCGCGCTCTACGGCATGGACGGCGCGTTTTATGCTCTTGGGCCGCTGGTTGCGTTCTGCACCGTGCTGTTCCTGATCGCCGAGCCCATGCGAAACACTGGAAAGTACACGCTCGGCGACATCATCCGCAGCCGCATGCAGACGCGGACGTCCCTGCTGGCCGCGATCGTCGGAACCGTAGTTGTCAATTTTGCCTACCTGATGCCGCAAATGGCCGGCGCCGGCGTGCTGGTGCGGCTGCTCACCGGGATTTCCTATGACTGGGCAGTTGTGTTCGTCGGCATCAGCATGATCGTCTACGTCGCGTTCGGTGGCATGCTGGCAACCACCTGGGTGCAGATCGTCAAGGCGGTGCTGATGCTTTCCGCCGGCGCGATCATCCTCGTGATGATCCTGTCGCTGGTGCACTTCAATCCGCTGACGCTGTTTGCAGAGACCGAGCAAAAATACGGCGCCAAATACCTCTTGCCGGGCAATTATCTGAAGAATCCGTTCGACCAGATTTCGCTCGGGCTTGGATACACGCTGGGCCTCGCCGGGCTGCCGCATGTCATGACACGATTCTATACGGTACCGGATGCCAAGACGGCGCGGCGCTCGGTGGTATGGGTGATGTTTCTGGCCGGCGCATTCTTCGCGGGCACGACGATCTTCGGCCTCGCGGCGGCAGACTTCGTCGGACAGGATGTTATTCGTGCCGCCGACAGGGGCGGCAACCTGACGCTGCCGCTTCTGGCGCAGTACCTGGGTGGCGGCAAAGGCACTTTCGGTGGCGATCTCATGCTCGGCTTCGTCGCGGCCGTCGCAGTGGCGACTATTCTCGCAGTGGTTTCCGCCCTGACGCTTTCGACATCCAGTGCGATAGCACATGACTTCTACGTCAACTGGGTCAAGCGCGGCCTGGTAGAAGTGAAACAGGAGGTCTGGCTGGCACGCGCCGCCGCCGTCGTGATCGGCGTGCTGGCGATTGCACTCGGCATTCTCGCCCAAGGCGTCAACGTCGCGGTTCTCGTGATCCTCGCCATCTGCGTCGCCGCCAGCGCGAATTTCCCGGTGTTGATGCTTTCGCTGTTCTGGCGTCGATTCAATACCGGAGGTGTGGTCGGTGGCATGGCCGTCGGGCTCGTGTCCTCGGTAGCACTGGCCATGATCGGACCCGCCATGCGCGGCGCCGACGCGCTGTGGCCGCTGGTCAACCCGACCGTTGTATCGCTGCCGCTGGGTTTTCTTGGCGCGGTTCTCGGGACGTTCGCGTGGGGCCGGGACGAGGAAAACGAGCAGCGCTTTGACGCGTTCCTTCTACAGGTTCATACCGGCGTCGCCTCGAAATAGAAAATTCCCCAACTGCCCGGCAAGAAGCGAGAATATCCCATGACATTCAAAGCCATTGTGTTCGATGCCTATGGCACGCTCTATGACATTCAATCGGTGGCTGCCACCACCGAAGAGGCGTTTCCCGGATATGGCGACATCATCACGCAAATCTGGCGCATCAAGCAGCTCGAATATACCTGGTTGCGTTCGTTGATGCGCCGCTATGAGGATTTCTCCGTCATCACCAGTGAATCCCTCGCCTACACGATCCGCGCGCTCGGGCTGAAACACGATGCAGCCACCTTCGAGCGCATCATGGACAAATATCTTCACCTCGATCTCTATCCGGACGCGAAGGCGACGCTCGCCGCCCTGAAAGGCCACAAGCTCGCCATCCTCTCCAACGGCTCGACCGAGATGCTCAACGCGCTGGTGAAGAACAGCGGGCTTGATCGTGTGCTCAATGCGACCATCAGCATCGACTCGCAGCGGATCTTCAAGCCTGCACCGGATGCCTACTCGCTGATCGAGGAACGGCTCGGCGTGGGCCCCAGTGAAGTTCTCTTCGTCTCGTCCAATCCGTGGGATGCCTGTGGCGCCAAGACGTTTGGATTAAGCGTCGCCTGGATCGAGCGGGTGACGCCGGAGGCCATGGCGCTGGCCTGCGTCAAAAGCGATGTCGTTCCCCCGCTCACCCTGTTCAAGGCGCTTCGAACCCAAATGGACGAACTTGGCGCTACACCCGACTTCCGCATCCAGACCCTCGCCGATCTTCTCGAACTCGCGAAGTGATCGATCGATTTCGCGGTGCAAAAACAAATCGCGAAGGACTGACTCGGCGCGCGTTATTTTTTGCCGTGATCGGGGACAAAATAGCGTGAATGTCTCACCGATTAACGAATCCTAATCGCGATTCGGCCATGGTCGCGCCGCCGGGGAATCTCACTTGTGGACGGACCAATATATGTTAGCCAACATATCGATTCGCGCAAAGATCGTGATCGTCATATCAATCCTGTTGGCGGCAGTAGCGGCGATGGGCACGACGGCGCTGAAGGAAATCAGCGCCATCAACGGCAATCTGACGGAGGTTCAAGCCAAGTGGCTGCAAAGCGCCATAACCATCGGCGAAATGCAGGCGGCGATCCTGCGATACCAGACGTCGATCCGGGATCATCTGCTGGCTGACGATCCCGCCACCGAAGCGCAGATCGAAAAGACGCTGCAAGTTCTGCAAAAGAGCATCAAGGATAACTTTGCCGCTTACGATGCGCTCAAGACGCCTTCCGACGAGCGAGGCGTCTACGAGGAGTTTCGCAAGGTCTGGGAATCCTACGCCGCCGCAGGCGAAGAAGTCCTGGCCGCTTCGCGCGATCAGGATTTTGCAACGGGACGGGAGCTGTTCACCAACAAGCTCATAAAAATCGGTCAACAGAACGACGAATTGCTCAACAAGGAGCGCGAGCTGAACAGAAGGGGAGCCGAAGCTGCGGTCAAAAGAGGCAACGATCTGTACAACTTCGCCCTGACATTCT
>Ga0210394_10001931_pt1 | contig 30583 bp, 27 predicted proteins | sample IncBWC12MmetaG_FD_160121 | JGI IMG/M metagenome (GOLD analysis project Ga0210394, IMG submission 160121) | Forest soil microbial communities from Barre Woods Harvard Forest LTER site, Petersham, Massachusetts, United States - Inc-BW-C-12-M | ecosystem: Environmental > Terrestrial > Soil >... | reverse complement strand
GGTCCGCGAGGACCCGGCCAAGCGGGGCCTGCTGTACGCGGCCACCGAGACGGGCGTCTTCGTGTCCTTCGACGACGGCGGACACTGGCAGAGCCTGCAACTGAATCTGCCGCGCTCGCCGGTGCATGACCTGGTGGTCAAGGGCGATGACCTGGTGGTCGCGACCCACGGCCGCTCATTCTGGATCCTCGACGACGTGACCCCGCTGCGGCAGATCGCAGCCGCGGCGGCGGCATCGACCACGTACCTCTACAAACCCGAAACCGCCTATCGGCTCTACTACCCCGATCAGGTCGATATGCATCCGCCGGTAGGCCAGAACCCGCCCGCCGGCGCGCTGATCGACTACTACCTGCCGGCGGCGCCGGCCGGCGCGCTCACCATCGAGATCCTCGATGCCAACGGCGACGTGGTGCGCCATCTAACCAGCGTGAAGTCGTCCAAGGAGGAGCAGCCGCCGGAGTGGCCGGACCAGATACATCCGGAGGATACCCTCCCGGCGCGTGCCGGCCTGAACCGCTTCGTCTGGAATCTGCGCTACGACGATCCGGCGCTGATTCCCGATGCCTTCTATGCCGGTCTGGCGCCGCGCGGGCCGATCGTCCTGCCGGGCGAATACACCGTGAAGCTCAGTTACGGCGGGCAGACGCAGAGCGTGGCACTCACGCTTGCGGCCGATCCGCGCGATGGCGGGGGATCGCTCGACGGCCTGAAGCAGAAGTTCGCGCTGTCGATGCAGATCTACCACGACCAGGACGCCCTGCATCGCGCCGTCAACGACATACGCGCCATGAAGAGCGCGGTCAGCGCGGCGCTGGCGAAGGCGAACGGCAAGCCCGGAGGCGCGGCGCTCAGCGCCGAGGGCACCGCGCTCATCAGGCAGGCCTCGCAGATCGAAGGCGTGCTGATGCAGGTCAACATCAAGGGTTCGGAAGCCAACCTTAATTTCCCCGGCATGTTGAACGAGCAGATCTATTCCTTCAGCGGGCTCCTGGAGGACGCCGACACGGCCCCGAACGCGCAGGAGATCGAGACCTACGCCGGGCTGCATGCCGGCCTCGGGGCGCAGCTGGCAGCCTGGAACGACCTGAAGAAGACACGGGTGACGAGCTTCTGTGCGCACGCGCAGAGCGCGGGCGCCCGCGAGGCGTCCGCTACCTGCCCGTAGCGCGCGGCGCCTGCCGTCAGAAGGTGTAGGTGAGGTTGACGCCCACGGAGCGCGGCTTCTGGTAGAAGGACACCTGCTGCCCTTCGCTGCCGGCGAAGGCGTAGGTCAACATGCGCGTGTCCGTCAGGTTCGTGACCCACAGGCTCGTGTCCCAGTGCGCGGCGGGACTCTTGACTCCGATCCGGGCGCCGAGGTCATGCCCGCGCCCGAACGTCGTCGGGTCCCCCAGATACGGGTGTATCGCGCTGACATAGTGATCGTTGGCCTGCGCGTACATCGTGAGTCCTCCGCTGACCGGATGCTCGTAGTACACGATGTAGCCGCCGCTGAAGCTCGGTGTATCCGGCAGCACCTGGCCGATGACCACCGGCGTGAACAGCGCGAGTCCGTTTTCGTTCGTCAGGGTCTCCGTTACCCGCGCGTGCAGGTAGGTGGCCGCGAGATGGATCGCGAGCCCGCGCACGGGCCGCCAGTCGATTTCGCTCTCGACGCCGTCGATCCTGGAGCCTGGCACGTTGCCCAGCCCTGCGATAAGCGGTTCAGTACCGACGGGACCCGCCCACAGCGACAGGCTCGACTGGCGATCACGGATGTGGGAGTCGAAGAGCGCGGCGTCGAACTGCAGAGACTCGCCGAAGAAGCGGCCCTTGATTCCAAGCTCCGTGGTCAGCACGTGCTCTGGATTCACGTAGCTCCAGTCCACCTGCACCTGGGCGGGCTGGCCATAGTAGGTTCCTGCCTTGTAGCCGGTGGCGACACTTGCGTACAGCAGCAGCTTGTCCGTGAGGTGGTAATTGGGCCCGATCCGGTAGGAGACGTTCTGATCCGGGCGCGTCTGGTCGAGCGCGGCCAGCACGGTGTTCGGCACGATCGGGCCGGTGAAGCCGCGTGCCGCGTAGCTCAGCAGGCCCGTTGGATCGAGCGTCACCCCATCGAACTCCGCTTGATCGTGCGAGTAGCGCACCCCCGTCACGAGTGACAGGTGTTTCGTGAGATGGGTTTCCGCGTGCGCGTACAGCCCTTCCGACCACTGCCGCTGCGTGAAATTCGCAGCGGTGATGGCCTTGCCTGAATCCGTGATGAAGTCGGCAAGTCCGTACACGAACGTCCAGTCGAGGGCGTCGCGGCAGCGGTACCAGTCCTGGGAGTATTCAGCGCCCACGATCCAGTCGACCAGGCCACCGCTGGCCGATGCCAGGCGCAATTCCTGGCTCAACTGCCACTGCTGGAAATTCTTGGTCCAGTTGTTGTCGGCCGCCGGATAGCCGTCGTAGTTGTCGAGACTGTGATCGGTGAAGTAGTCGTAGGCGCTGATCGAGGTGAGCGTGAGTCCCTCGAGGTTCACGTTGAGCGTAGCGACCGTTCCGGCACCGGTCTCGTCCTTGTACAGCGGCAGACCGCCGGTCCGCACCCACGTGCCGCCGAGAGGACTGTCGAGGAGCCCCGCGGTCTTGAACGGCTCGGGCGGTATCAGCGCCTCGACGTTCGGGGTCGACGGGGAGGAGGGCACGGAGCGGTCGTATACCCCGTGAAAATTGAGGTTCAAAGTGGCCGTGTCGCTCAGGCGGATGTCAAACAGCGCGCGCGCGCCACCACGATTGAGCTTGCCGTACTTCTGGCCGGTATCGATGTCCGTCTGGTAGCCCTCGCCCTGCGTGGTCGCGGTGGCTGCAAAGCGGGCCTTGATGGAATCCGTCAGCGGACCGCTGACAGCAGCCGTAACGTCGAGCGTTTCCCAGCGGCTGAAATCGACATCGACATAGCCCTCGAGATCGTCCGTGGGTTGCCGGGAGATGATGTTGATCGCCCCGCCCGCGGTATTCTTGCCGTACAGCGTGCCCTGCGGACCCTTGAGTATCTCGACGCGGTCCACGTCGTACATCGCTTCGGTGAGGAATCCCGGAAAGCTGGCGAACACCCCATCCAGATACGTACCCACGCCACTGCTGTTGTTGTTGTTGAAGTCATCGAGTCCGATGCCACGCATGAGAAACAGCGGCGTGCTGTCGGTCTGCGAATTCATGGTCGAGAGGCTCGGGGAGATGGTCGAAAGACCCAGCGGCTGCTGGATGCGCAGCGACTGGATTTCAGCGCCGCTCACGGCGGTGACCGCGACACCGATGTCCTGCACGGACTCACTGCGCCGCTCTGCGGTGACGACCACTAACTCGAGAGCCGTATCGTTGTCGTTGTCGGCAGCCAAGGCCGCGACGGGCACGAGCAGTGCGAGCGACAGGATGCAGACCGTTCCGGTCATTTGCATGAGATCACTGCCGCAACGCTCCGACGCTCCGCCAAATACTCGGCGCGGGCAGTCTAGGCGGCCGGATCGTGCTACTACCATAGGTCGTAGCTGCTCGCGCTCGTCGCGTGGACCGGTCGTTGACCCGCGCTGGGCAGCGGGCGTTGCGCTGGAGCGGCGCTCTGCATCCCCGCAATGGCGCCGCGCAGCTCGCGATGCGGATTTGACTGTCCGGTGAAACCAAGATATTGAGTGCACTCGAATCTTAAGGTCACTCACCGTCCAGGTCCGCTGTCATGACAGCCGCGTTGCCGCCGCGAATGCAATGCCCGACTCTCGCTCCGCGCGCGATCGGGCGATGAGGAAGCTTCGATCGCATCGTCGCCTGAGCCCTGGCGAGGCGTTTCAGGCCAGGCCAGCGGGTCTGGGTCCGCTCGAGACCCGGGTGCTCGAGGAGCTTTGGGGCCACGATCGCGCGTTGACCGTGCGGCATGTTCATGTGGCGTTCCCCGAGCTGGCCTATACGACGTTGATGACGACCCTTGACCGCCTTTATCGAAAAGGCGTACTCGTGCGGCGGCGACGCGGCCGTGCCTTTGCGTACCAGCCGCGATGCTCGCGGCACGAATTGCTCGGTGAAATGGTATCGGGGCACGTCACCGATCTGCTCGCAGCGTCTGAGGGCAGCAACGCCATTCTTTCCACGCTGGTCAACGCCGTCGGTCGTCGCGACGCCGCGCTTCTCGACGAGCTCGACGCTCTCGTGCAGGCCGAGCGCGCACGGCTCAAGAGGGACAAGTCATGAGCTTCGCCGCCACGCTGTGCCTGGTACTGGGCGGTGCTTTCGGGCTCAGCAGCATGCTGCTGTCGCTCGTCGTCGCCGTCGCCTGGCGCGCCGGCCTCGCCCGCTCACGCGCGACCTCTGGCGAACTCCTGGTGCTGCGCCTATTGCCCGCTGGCGGTGCGGCACTCCTCGCCTTGACCGTGGTATTGCCCGCTTTTCTGCTTTACGAGCCGGCCCACCAGCGCGAAGAGGGCGGGCCGTTGCTCATCGCACTGGCTCTGTGTGCACTGCTGAGTGTCGGTGCCGGGCTGTGGCGTGCGTGCCGTGCATGCATGGCAGCAGCGGGCCTGATGAGGGAATGTAGTCCGGCGCACCGCCGGTCCGTGATCGCCGGGCAGCACGTCGATATCGTTGACGTGCCAGAGCCTTTTGTCGCCGTCATCGGTGCATGGCGGCCGCGAATCGTCGCGTCCCAGCGCGTCGTCGGCGCATGCAGCAACGAGGAGCTCTCCGGGGTAATTGCGCATGAAGCGGCGCACGTTGCCGCCCGGGACAATCTGAAGCTCCTGCTGCTGGTGTTCGGTCCGGATGCGCTGGCCTGGGTGCCGACCGGCGCGAGCCTGGCGGCGCGCTGGCGGGCAGCGGCTGAGCGTGAGGCCGACGAACGCGCCACCGGCTCGGATCCGCACCAGCGCCTGGCGCTCGCGTCGGCGTTGCTCAAGGTAGCGCGCCTGTCGAGCGGCGCACAGCGTCCGCTCCCCACATTCAGCATGCCGATCGCAGCTGATGATGTCGCAGGCCGCGTGCGCGGGCTGCTCGCGCCGCCGCCGCCCGCTGCCCAGACCAATCGGATCTGGAGCCTGGTGGTGGGCGTGCTGATCGTGCCGGTCATCGGCATACCGCTCTATGGACTCGTCCATCGGTTCATCGAAGCCCTGGTTGCCTTCGGCCGATGAGAAGGTGGGGGAGCGGGTCTTGACGTACCAGTGCTGGCTGCGGCTCATTGTTGGCTGGGCCTGGTTGCTGGTCTTCCCGACCGCATGGAGTCAGGCCGCACCCGACGCCGCCCAGGCGCTGCCTCCCGGCCCCGGCCACGACATCGTCGCGGCGAAATGCGTGAGCTGCCACGATGCGACGCGGCTCAAGTCGCCCGGCTACAGCCGCGAGGGCTGGCAGAGAGTCGTCAGCCAGATGATGCACATCGGAGTGACGCTCACGCCCGAGCAGGTGCCGGTGTTGACCGAGTACCTGGTGCGGAGCTTTCCGGAGAGAGCGCGACCGCAGGCGGCTCTGATTCCCGGCGGCGTGCAGGTGTCCTTCCGCGAATGGGCGGTCGCGACCCCGGACGCCTTCCCGCACGACCCCCTGGCCGCCACCGATGGCGCGCTGTGGTACACCGGTCAGCATGCGAGCGTGCTCGGGCGCATCGACCCCGGGAGCGGGGCCATCAAGGAATACCCGACCAACATCCCGGACTCAGGGCCTCACGGGCTCACCGAGGATTCGGCCGGTGATATCTGGTTCACCGCGAATTCGGCCGCCTACATCGGCAAGCTCGACCCGAAGAGCGGCACGATCACCGACTACAAGATGCCCGATACGCGAGCGCGCGACCCGCACACGCTGCGCTTCGATCGCAACGGAATCCTCTGGTTCACGGTGCAGGGCGCCAACATGATCGGGCAGCTCAACCCTCGAACCGGTGAGATCAAGCTGGTCAGCGTGCCGACGCCTCACGCGCTGCCTTACGGGCTGGTCATCAATTCCAAAGGCGTGCCGTTCTTTGCCGAATTCGGCGGCAACCGGATCGGAGAGATCGATCCTCGGACCATGGCGATTCACGAGCACCTGCTGCCGAATCCCGGCACGCGACCGCGCCGGATCGGCATCACGGCGGACGATGTGATCTGGTATTCGGACTACGCGCGCGGCTGCCTCGGACGCTTCGACCCGAAGACGGGCGCGGTGAAGGAGTGGCCGTCTCCCGGCGGTCCGGACTCCCAACCCTACGGCATCACCGTCCTCGACGGCGTCATCTGGTACAGCGAATCGGGCGTGCGCCCGAACACGCTGGTGCGCTTCGACCCGCGCTCTGAGAAGTTCCAGAACTGGGCGATTCCCTCGGGCGGCGGCGTGGTGCGCAACATGATGCCGACGCGCGACGGTGATCTGGTGCTCGCCGAGAGCGGTGCCGGCAAGCTCGCTATGGTTCACATCCAGGCGCCGTGACGCGCCCCCGGACCCCGCTATTCTGCGCAGTACTGGAGAAAAATGTCTCAGCCCACCCCCCAACAGATCCTCATCACCGGCGCGGTGGTGGCGCTCATCGCCTGGCGCATGTACTCGAGAATTCGCCGCGTGATCGGTCGCCAGCGCATGTCGGTGAAGCGTGCGTGGATACGGATCGTGCTGTTTCCTCTGGTGATCGCGCTTCTGGGGTTTTCTGCGTTCACGCACCCCGAAGCGCTCGGCTACCTCGCGTGCGGGATCGCGATCGGACTCGCCCTCGCTGTGCTCGGCTTGCGTCTGACGAAGTACGAGGTGACGGGGGAGGGACTCTTCTACACCCCGAGCGCCCATCTGGGCATTGCGCTCTCGACGCTGCTCATCGCCCGCATCGCCTATCGCTTCGCGGTGTACGGCTTGCCCGGCGCGGGCGGGGCAGCGCCGCCGCCGGGGAGCACGCTGACGCCACTCACGCTGCTGCTCGTGGGCACGCTGGCCGGCTACTACTGGACGTACGCGGTCGGTCTGCTGCGCTGGTCGGGGCGCAGCCGGGACTCCGCCGGCCCGCTGCCCGGAGCCACGGAGCACGAGGGACCCTAGCCGATCGCGCGGCGCGCACGGCCCGCGAGCAATGGGAGTCGTGCGCGAGCGGGTCGGTCGACTCTAGACCCCACTCACTCGCTGCAGCTTGACCCTGATCACTTCGCCGGTGGGCGCTTCGATGCGGCCGTCCTTGAGTGTGTTCGCCCGCGGATTCACGCCGTCGAAATCGAGCGGCACACCAAGCTCTTTGGGATAGCGAGCACTGCAGCCCTCGGGACTCAACTGCAGCCGCTGCTCGCCGGCCGAATAGCTGCTGCCACGCGGGTGGAGCTTGCACTCGCCATCTCCCGATGCCGCTGCGTACTGCAACGTGCCTTCGATGCCGCCGTCGTCCTGCACGCGGCTGATGCTCAGATTGACGACACGCAGCAGCTGTTTGCCTGAGGCATCGACATATGCGCCGCTCCAGGTGCCCGATAGATCCTGCCGGGCGGGAGCAGTTGTCGTGGCGAGCGTTGGGCCCGTCGCAGGCACGACTGTCGCGGCGCGTACGTCTGCTACGGGCGCCGCCCCTGGTTCGGCCCCTGAACTCGGGACCGCGCGCGGCGGCGCAGCAGGTTCCGTGGATGTCGGCGTCTGTGTCTGCGACCAAGCTTGCGCGTGCGTGAAACGTGGGGCGCTGGAGGAGGGGGACGCAGCCCGCAGCGTTGCATGCGGCCGCTGCGCATGGTGGACGAGCGTGCCGAGCACCAGCATCGCGACGAGCACTGCCGCGACGAGCGCGCGGTGGTCTCGCAGGCGTTTGACCGCCGTTCCGGCAGGCGCGACATTCGCTGCCAGCGCTGGCGAGGCAGCGGCTGGCGGTGATGGCACGGACGGCGGCGGGTGCAACTCCTGGCGCGGCGTCCCTGCGGAGTAGTCGAACGCCATCGAGTCCTCTGGTTCGCGGTGAGTCGAGGACGCGTACTCGAACACCATCGTGGCACTGGGCTCGTCAGTGGCGACCGACTCCTCACTCATTGAAGGCGAGTACTCGAGCGCCACCGTGCAGCTCGGATCCATCCGCGGAATCGCCACCGTGCCCGTCGGTCCGACCCGCGATACGGCCACCGTACCGGTCGGACCCGCCCGCGGTATGGCCACCGTGCCGGTCGGCCTGACCCGCGATACGGCCACCGTACCGGTCGGATCCAACCGCGCTATCGTCACCGTGCCCGTCGGACCGACCCGCGCTGCGGCCACCGTACCGGTCGGACCCAACCGCGGTATCGTCACCGTGCCCGTCGGACCGACCCGCGCTGCGGTCGCACTGGGCGCGGGTACATCCGGCAGCGCGCGCATGAAGTCATCCGCGGTCTGGAAGCGCGCCTCGGGCTCCTTGGCGATCGAGCGCATCACGGCGTCCACGAGTGGCTGCGGAATATCGCGACAGTAGACCGTCGGCGGCTCCGGCAGATCGTTCACATGGGCGTTCAAGACACTGTACTCGGTCTTGCCGCGGGGATTGAATGGCGGCTGCCCGCTCAACAGCTGGTAGAGCGTGACCCCGAGGGCGTACACGTCGGTGCGGCAATCGACAGCGCGACCGAGGATCTGCTCGGGCGCCATGTACAGTGGGCTGCCGATGCTGGTGCTGGCCTTGGTTGCGCCCGTCGAGCCCTGCCGCTTGGCAATGCCGAAATCCATCACCTTGACGACGTCGTCCCTGGTGATCATCAGGTTGGCCGCCTTGAGATCGCGATGGATGATGCCGGCGCGATGCGCAGCCGCGACCCCGCGCAACGCCTGCTTGAAGAGCGGGATGCTCTCGTGCGCCGGGATCGCCCCGCGCCGCCGGATCAACTGCTCCAGGCTCTCGCCGTCGATGAACTCCATCACGGCGACGGGTGCGCCGTCGTGCACGAAGTAGTCGAACAGCAGCGCGACGTTCGGGTGATTGAGGGCGGCTTGCAGGCGCGCTTCCTGACGGAAGCGCTCGACGAAGTCAGGGTCGTTGCGGGACTCGGCGCTCATCACCTTGATCGCGACCAGCCGGTCGAGATTCAAGTCGAGCGCCTTGTAAACGACGCCCATCGCGCCGCGACCGACGAGTTCCAGAACGCGATAGTGGTCTAAGAGGTCGCCGATCATGGTTGATATCGAGGACTCGCCTGCGCGGCGCTGCTGCGCACGCGCTCACTGCGCCTGGCGGATTGCCTCCAGCGCGCTCGGATCCGGAGCTGCGCTGCCGTCGGCGATCAAGGTCGGGTGCGTCCCGGGGCCGCTCGGCGGTCCATTCGGTCCCATGCTCTTGGACGCCGCTTGCATCGCCTCCAGGACCTGGGCTTCCTGCTCGTTCTCCATGGCGTTGAGATCGTTGAGCCCGATGCGTGTCCGCAAGCCCTCGGGGCAGTCCGATGGTCGGCTCAGCTCGACTACCACCGGAATCATCCAATCGTCATTGCTCATTCCGCCGGTACGCTTGATGTAATCATCGGAGCTTAACGAACAGTGGCCGCTGGCGGTGCTTAACGGAACGACGAGCGGCTGTACGACCTGAAAGAACACGTGATTGGGCCTGAGCGCCGGCGGAGTGCTCTGAGTAGTAAGACTCACCGGCGTCGCTGCAGCGGCCTGTTGCTCTTGCAGCTGAACTTTGATCTGGGCGTTGAGCTGCGCCTTGACTTGCGGCGTGATGGCCGGCGGCGGGGCTACCGGCACGGACGGCGTGCCGCTCGATTGCAGCGCCGGCGGCGCATCGCTCAGTTGCGCAGCGGGCGCCGCGTGGCTGGATGGTACAGCGGGCATCGCAACGCTCGAATCCGCAGCTGGCCCCGCAGGGGTGCCCTGTGGTGCCGGCGCCGATGCCGGCGCGACGGTCTGCGCCTGATAGGCCGTTTGCATGCTCTGCGCAATCACGTAGTCAGTCATCCACAGATCCGGGCTCGTATAGACCGGATACTGCGTGAATAGGGAGCCATACATCGGGTACCACGGTTGCACCTGCCAACCCCAGGTATACGTGACCGGACGCGGCCATGCGCCGAGCGCCCAGGCGTAGTAGACCCCGGGGTATCGCACCGCCGGCACGAACGTCTCGTACGCGAACGCTCTGCCGAATTGGTGCCAGACGTGGTGTTGGTAGACGTGCGTATACACAACGTGTCCGCCGCTGACATAGGTACGGCTCATGAGACCGGGCCGAATCGTGCGCTCGACCGTGCCGCTGAGGGTGTTGCCGTAACGAACGACGTGGACCTGGCCCCCGGCGAGGCCGCGGGCCACCGCCACCGGGCGCCGCTCTGAGATGCTGCGAGCGACCATCTCCCGGTGATCGCTTACGACCGGGCGTGCAACGGCATGGACAGCCGGCGCGCGCGCGGGATAAGAACGGCGGCTCTGTCGCGCCTCGGCCTCCCGCCGCACAGCCAGCCGCGCGCTCTCGGGGGAGCGGTGCCCATGCGTCTCCCGCAACTCTTCGCCCTGCGCAGCCATCGGCGTGATCCCGGCTACGCTGGCGAGCGCCAGCAAAGCGAGCTTCGCAGAGGCCCTGCGATCCAATTTCCACATATATTGTCACTCCAGATGCCGCGGGCCTAAGGTGGCGCCGCCCTGGAAGGAAGTAGCGGATAACTGTAGCGCGCGGAGTACGCAGCGGTGCGAACTGTGTCGCGGAATGTTAGGGCGCTGCGGAGCTTTGAGAACCGCAGCACACTCCCGCCGGGAAGCCACAGTACGGTCCGCGGCCTTCCAAAATAGGGGTGCGCGGTCTGGTTGTGATTAACTCATTACCCGGATAAACCGCACGTTCGAGTGGCACTCGCACGCAACGCCTGTTGCGTCGTTTCGGAGTGTAGATTGCGATGAACAGACTACTACGTCGATCAGTGGGCGCTTGCGCCGCGATCGCTCTCACCGTCATCGGCCCTCCCGCTGCCGGCGCGGCAGAGACGGCGAAGAGATCAGCCTGCGTGAGTAGTTCCAACGCCTGTACGGATTGGGTGGTGCTGGGCGGCGGTCCGGCCCGCGCCCTGATCTACCGCAGCTTTCCGCTGGGTGTGCGCAATCCAGCGATCCGGCGCGCGCTGATCATGGTGCACGGGTCGCTGCGCAACGCCGACCATTACTTTGCGACGGCGACGGCTGCGGCGTTCCTCGCCGGCGTATCGGACGACACCCTCATCATCGCGCCGGCCTTTCGCTCCTGGGACGGCGATGACTGTCAGGACAAGCTGCAGCCCCCGGAAGTCAGCTGGAGTTGCCACGCTGACAGCTGGCGCTCGGGCGGCGCGGCAACCAGCGATCCGGCGCTCACATCATTCGATTTCATGGACGAGATCGTGCGCAGGGTGGCCGACCGCAGGGTCTTTCCCAACCTCACGACTATTGTTATCGCCGGGCATTCGGCCGGCGGCCAGTTCGTCTCGCGCTACGAGATGGCGAACCGGGTCCACGACAGCTTGGGTGTCACGGTCAGCTATGTCATTGCGAACCCCTCGAGCTATGCATGGCCGGACGCGACACGCGTCCTCCCGGTCGACGATGCCGCAGCGGCGAACGCCGCGGAGGGCTGGAAAGAGGATCGGCCGCACACCAAGTTCAGCTACGGGAACTTCGATGCGGCCAAGGCGCCGGATTACGACCAATGGCCTTACGGGCTCGAGAGCCGCGTCCGCGGCTACACGGCGAAGACCAGCGACGATCAGCTGAGGAGGCAACTCGCTTCGCGAACCGCCACCTACCTATTGAGCCAGGTCGATACCCTGCCGCTCGGAGGGTTCGATGACTCTCCGTCGGCTATGGCGCAAGGCCCCACGCGACGCGCCCGCGGCGAGGCGTTCGTCGAATACCTGCACGCGCACCTGGGCGCCACACACAGCAGAGCGCTGATCGTGCCGGAATGCGGCCACAACGACCGCTGCGTCTTTACGACTGACGCTGTGCTGGCGGTGTTGTTCCCGGCTGAAGGCAAGTGAAGGGCGGAGGTGCGACGAAGTCCACCTCGCTGATTGAGTCAGCGACTTGCTCAGTCATCATCGGGATCGGTGCGCGGCCGCTTGTCGTTGAGGAAGTGGACCGCATCGAGCGGCGCCGCAATCGCGTGGAAGGCGAGCGGCGTCTGCGTGAAGTCGAAACAATCCGACAGATCATCGGCCGCAGCGTCCGCATAGCCGAGCGATGGCAGGTCGAACGTCGCCTCGATGAATTTCAGGATGCTGCCGAAGTGGTGGGTGACGTGCGAGATGTACGCGGCCTTCGCGTAGGGTGACACCACGATGAGCGGCACGCGGAAACCGTACACGTAGCCGGATCCCGGCCGACCTGACCGGAGAAGGGGCACCCCAGCTCAGACCAAGCCATCGGTCCGTGATGGCGCTCGGGGACACAAAACGCGTGTCTCCTCTGCGTCTCCCTCGCATTTTGCGGCTGTCGCCAGATGTGGTATATACTATAAATATATACTTTGCTAGAGGCCCCCCTGATGAAGACCGCGAAACTGTTCAAGAACGGCGAGAGTCAGGCGGTGCGTTTGCCGAAGGAGTTTCGCTTTCCTGGCAAGGAGGTGTTCATCAAGCGCATCGGGAGTGCGGTCGTCTTGTTGCCGAAGGCCAGGTCGTGGGACACATTGGTAGAGAGTCTTGCCAAGTTCCCGCCGGACTTCATGGAGACGCGCGGACAGCCTGCACACATGGACCGTCGGGAACCGTTGCAATGAAGTGGATGCTCGACACCGATACTTGCATCGCGATCATCAAAGGCAAGCCGCCAAGTGTATTGAAGAAGTTGCGCGGCAAGTCAGTCGGACAGGTGGGGATCTCCTCAATAACCTTGGGCGAGCTGGCTTTTGGTGCGGCCAAGAGCAGTCGCCACGATGAGTCCCGCGCCGCGCTCGCCGAGTTCCTCTTGGCGCTCGAGATCGCAAGCTTTGACAGCGACGCCGCGTCAAGCTACGGACAATTGCGTGCGTCGCTTGAAAAGCGCGGCGCCCCGATAGGTCCCCTAGATACTTTAATCGGGGCACACGCGGCAGCGTTGGGCGTCGTTCTGGTGACCCACAATACGCGAGAATTCGGCAGGATCGACACTTTGCGTCTCGAAGACTGGACTCGTTCTTGACCGCATTCGAGCGTGATTGACGCAACCATCATGGTAACGCCGCTGTCGCGGCAGAGGAGTTCGACATGACGTAGTGACCTTAAAAACCGGAGCGTTTTGATGATACGTGCACTGCGTCGCCACCACGAACGCGTGGGGAAAGCCCGCCGCATTCGCATCCTGCTCAGCTATGGGGCTTGGGTTCCTCGGCATGCCTGGGGACCAAAAATCTGGCGCAGCATGGAGCGCCTCGTCATGAGCGAGCCTGGATGGTGGACCCATGCGACGGTCATTCAACCGGCGCGAATCAAGACGCATCGTTTCGAACGTCGCATTTTGCGCGGGTACGATGCCGACCTGCTGATTTGGCCCGACTGCAAGAGACCACATGACTATTACTGGTGAGGAGTGTCCGGGTTAGCTCGAACCCTGTGCCGCGTTGGATGATGACTGTCTGGCAATGAACATGTTAGACCGCCGAATCTCCGTCGCTCCGATGATGGATTGGACCGATCGCCACTGCCGCTACTTCCTGCGCGGCTTCGCGGCGGACGTGCTGCTGTACACCGAGATGATCAATGCCGGCGCCATCCTGCGCGGCGATCGCGGGCGGTTGCTGGCCTTCGATCCCGCAGAGCACCCGCTCGCGCTGCAGTTGGGCGGCAGCGATCCCGCCACGCTCGCCGCCGCGGCGCGCGAGGGCGCGGCAGCCGGCTACGACGAGATCAACCTCAACTGCGGCTGTCCGAGCGAGCGCGTGGCGAGCGGTGCGTTTGGCGCCTGCCTCATGAACGAGCCGGCGCTGGTGGCCGAGTGCGTGGCGGCGATGCGTGCGGCGGTGCGCATCCCGGTGACGGTCAAGATGCGCATCGGCGTGGTGAGCGCGCCGGCGCGCGCCGCCGCCGGCGCGGTGGCGCACTTCAGCGCGGGCGACTTCGACGCCCTGTGCGACTTCGTCGGCCGCGTGCACGCGGCCGGTTGCGACGCGGTGATCGTGCATGCACGCAAGGCGGTGCTCGGCGGCCTCTCGCCCAAGGACAATCGGCAGATTCCGCCGCTGCGCTACGACGTGGTGCGCCGCCTGAAGACGGCCTTCCCGGCGCTGCCGCTCGTGGTCAACGGCGGCCTGCGCACCGCTCCCGCCGTGCTCGAAGCGCTTACCTGGTGCGACGGGGTGATGCTCGGGCGCGAGGCCTACCACCGGCCGTTCCTGCTCGCCGAGCTGCAGCAGACCCTGGCGCCCGGGTACGCCCCGCCGGTGCGCGCGGCCGTGCTCGAGCGCATGCACGCCTATGCGGCGCGCGAGCTCGCCGGCGGCGGCCGCCTCGCACCGATCGTGCGCCACATGCTCGGTCTGTACGCCGGTGAGCCCGGGGCACGCGAATTCCGCCGTGCCCTGAGCGAGGGGGCGCGCCAGCTCAACGCCGGCGCCGAGCTGTTGCTGCGGGCGATTCCGCCCGGGGGGCGCACGGCTGCCGGTCAGTAGCCGCCGGATAGCGTTACGTATAATCTGCGCTGACATGGGCAAGGACATCGAGCTAGCCATCCTGTTTGCCGACGTGGTCGGATCGACCCGACTGTACGATCTCATGGGGGACGTGCGGGCCCGCGAGATGGTGGCGATCTGTATCGATGTCATGCGCAGCGCCACCGAGCAGCGCCAGGGCACGGTGATCAAGACCATGGGCGATGAGGTGATGGCCACCTTCCCCACGGCCGACGCAGCGCTCAATGCCGCCGCACAGATGCAGCAGCAGATCACCTCGCATCCGCAGCTCAAGGTCGAGGGTCAGCCGGTCGCGATCCGCATCGGCTGCCATTTCGGTTCGGTGATGCTGGAGAACCGCGACGTGTTCGGTGCGGCCGTGCACACCGCCAACCGCATGACGAGCCAGGCGAAGGCCGGGCAGATCGTGACGACCGCCGCGACGGTCGACAAGCTCTCGCCGGAGTGGCGCGCTTCCTGCCGTCAGATCGACGTGGCTACCCTCAAGGGCCAGGGTAACGAGGTCACGCTGTTCGAGGTGTTGTGGCAGACCGAGGACGTCACCAGCATGGTGCCCGGCATCGCTACCGAGTCGCGGCCGGCGCGCACCCTGCGGTTGCGCCTGCGCTGTGACGACCGTGAGCTGCTGGTGGACGAGCGGCACTCGAGTATCACCATCGGGCGTGCCGAGGACAACGACGTGGTGGTCAAGGGCAACCTGATCTCGCGCCTGCACGCGCGCATCGAGATCACCCGCAACAAGTTCGTGCTGATCGACCAGAGCACCAACGGTACGTTCGTGCAGAGCCTGGACGGTGAAGAATCCTTCGTGCGCCGCGACAGCCTGCAGATCCGCGGCCAGGGGATGATCGGGCTCGGCCGATTGCCCGAGCAGGGCTCGCCGCAGACCATCCGCTACACCTGCGAAGAGAGTTGAAGCGGTCCGCGCGCGCCGCGCGAGCTCAGCCGAGCTGCTGCTCGGTGGCGTCGAGCTCGGCCAACAGGGCCGCCGGCAGCCGGCTGCCATACCTGCCGAGATACTCGCGGATCTCCGCCACTTCGCGCCGCCACAAGCCCGCATCGACCGTGAGCAGCGCAGCGAGCGCTTCGGGCGTGATGTGCAGCCCGCGGGTGTCGAGATCCGCGGGGTGCGGCAAGCGGCCGATGGCCGCATCCGCGGCGCCGCTCCTGCCCGCACAGCGATCGAGCATCCAGGCGAGCACGCGCAGATTCTCGCCGTACCCGGGCCAGAGGAACTTACCCTGCGCGTCGCGCCGGAACCAGTTGACATGGTAAATACGCGGCGGCCGCGTGAGGCGTGCGCCGACGTCGAGCCAGTGCTGCCAGTAGTCGCCGAAGTTGTAACCGCAGAACGGCTGCATCGCCATCGGGTCGCGGCGCGTAACGCCCACCTGGCCGACCGCGGCGGCGGTCGTCTCGGAAGCGACCGAAGCGCCCATCAGCACGCCGTGCCGCCAGTTACGCGCCTCGTACACCAGCGGCGCCACCTCGCGGCGCCGTCCACCGAATACCAGGGCGGCGATCGGCACGCCGCCAGGGTCCTCGGCGTGCGGCGAGTAGCTCGGGTTGCGGTGGGCCGAAACCGTGAAGCGCGAGTTGGGGTGGGCCGCCGGGCCGTTGGCCGGATCGTACGGACGCCCTTGCCAGTCGAGCACCGGCTTGCCGCTGCCGAGACCTTCCCACCATGGCTGGCGGTCCGCCGTTAGCGCGACGTTGGTGAACAAGGTGTCGCGGCGGATCATCTCGTAGGCGTTGCGGTTGGTCTGCGGGTTGGTGCCCGGCACCACGCCGAAATAGCCCGCTTCCGGATTAATTGCCCACAGCCGCCCGTCCTCGCCCGGGTGCAGCCAGGCGATGTCATCGCCCACCGTGAACACGCGCCAGCCCGGGAGCGAGGCGGGCGGGATCAGCATCGCGAGGTTGGTCTTGCCGCAGGCGGAGGGGAATGCACAGGCGAGGTAGTGCGTTTCGCCCTGCGGGTTCTGCAGGCCGACGATCAGCATGTGCTCGGCGAGCCAGCCCTCGCTGCGCGCCTGCCAGCTGGCGATGCGCAGCGCGTGGCACTTCTTGCCGAGCAGCGCGTTGCCGCCGTACCCCGAGCCGTAGCTCTCGATGGCGAGCTCTTCGGGGAAATGCATGATGAAGCGGCGCGCGGGATCGAGCTCGCCGATGGAATGCAGGCCGCGCACGAAGCGCCCGTCGCGCGCGATGCGTTCGAGCGCCGCGCGCCCGGCGCGCGTCATGATCATCATGTTGAGCACGACGTACGGGCTGTCGGTGATCTCGACGCCGCAGCGCGCCAGCGGCGAGTCGAGCGGCCCCATGCAGTAGGGGACGACGTACAGGGTGCGCTCGCGCATGCAGCCGCGAAACAGCTCGTGCATCTTGCCGTGCGCCTGCTGCGGATCCATCCAGTGGTTGTTGGGTCCGGCGTCCTCCTGCGAGCGCGTGCAGATGTAGGTGAGGTGCTCCACGCGCGCCACGTCGTTCGGCGCCGAGCGGTAGAGGTTGCAGCCGGGGAAGGTCCCCGGATCGAGCGCCGTGAGCTCGCCGCCGCGCAGCATCTGCGCGGTGAGCTCGCGCGCCTCCGCCTCGCTGCCCTCGCACCACTGCACGGCGCGCGGCTGCGTCAGCTCGCGCACGCTCTCCACCCACTCGGCCACCGCGCGACTCAGGCGCGGCAGGGAGCTCATCATCTGTGCGGCGGTCGCCATGGGCCAAGTATATCGCGGCCGGCCGCGGCGCCCTGATAGAGTGACGGCGGCTCCGCGCTCCGGCGGCCTCAGGAGCGGTGGCCCTTCAGTTTGCAGCAAATTCAGGAAGATATGGACCTCGACAGGCGCTGCAGCGCGGCGCGAGGATCCTCCGGTGGCGTAAGCGCGGGCGTTCCCCCTCGTGTTGGATCTTGAAGACATATTCGGTCAGGGCGGGCCCCTCGAACGGGCGCTGCCTGACTTCCGGGTGCGTCGCGAGCAGCTGCGCATGGCGCAGCGTGTCGCTGCCGCTCTCGCCGGGCGCGAGCCGCTGATCGTCGAGGCGGGCACCGGGACCGGCAAGACCTTCGCCTACCTCGTGCCGGCGCTGCTGTCCGGGGCGCGCGTGCTGATCTCCACCGGCACGCGCACGCTGCAGGACCAGCTGTTCGCGAAGGACCTGCCGCTGGTGAGCGCCGCACTCGGCCGGCCGGCGCGGGTCGCGCTCCTCAAAGGTCGCGGCAACTACCTGTGCCGTTACCGCCTGGCGCGCGCCGCCGAGGGCGAACAGCTGGCGCTGGTCGACTCCGCCGTCACCGGCCGCGCGGCGCGCTCCATGCTGGCGCGCATCCAGCGCTGGGCGCTCACCACGCAGCGCGGCGACCTGGCGGAGGTGCGCGGTCTGTCCGATTCCCACGCCGTATGGCCGCAGGTCACCTCGACGCGCGAGAGCTGTCTCGGCGTGCGCTGTGCGGAGATCTCGCGCTGCCACGTGGCGCTCGCGCGCCGCGAGGCGCTCGAGGCTGATCTGGTCATCGTCAACCACCACCTGCTGCTCGCCGACCTCGCCCTGAAGGAGGACGGCTTCGGCGACCTCTTGGGCTCGGCCGATGCGGTGATCCTCGACGAAGCCCACCAGATACCCGATCTCGCCACGCAGTTCTTCGGTGCCCATGTGAGCAGCCGCCAGCTCGAGACGCTGCTGCGCGATGTGCGCGCCGAGCTCAACCTCGCGCCGGCGCGCGCCGCCGCCGCAGCGGCGACCGCCACGTCCGCCGCGCCCGCGCTGCAGGCGCTCGAGCAGGCGCTGCGCGAGCTGCGTGCCGCGGCTCCGGCGACGGCCGGCCGCACTGCCTGGTCGGCCGCCAGCACGCGGCTGCGCGAGCTGGCGCAGGGGCTCCTCGCGGCGCTCGAGGAGCTGTCGGCCGCGCTCGCCCTCGGGGAGACAGCCGTCGGCGCCGCGCACGCCGAGCGCGCCGCCGAGCTCGGCGCGAGTCTTGCGCGCATCGTGGCGTTCGACGAGCAGGACGGTGCCCGCACCCTCGAGGTCGGCACGCGCGGCATCGCGCTCAGCCTCATGCCGTTCGACATCTCCGAGCGCTTTCGTGCGCTGGTGCACGCGCGCGGCTGCGCCTGGATATTCACCTCCGCGACGCTGTCGGTCGGGGAGGAGTTCGGACACTTCACCGGTCGGCTCGGGCTCGCCGAGGCGCCGACGCTGCGCATCGACAGCCCTTTCGACCACGAGCGCCAATCGCTTCTCTACCTGCCGCCGCGGCTGCCCGAGCCCGCCTCGAGCGGCTACGTCGCGGCGGTGATCGACACCGCGCTGCCGCTGATCGAGGCGGCGCGCGGCGGTGCCTTCGTGCTGTTCACGAGCCACCGCGCACTGTCGCAGGCGGCTGCGCTGGTGCGCGCACGCTGGGCGCAGGAGGAACCCTACCGGCTGCTGGTGCAGGGCGAGGCCCCGCGCGAGCGGCTGCTGCAGGAGTTTCGCGCCGACGGCAACGCGGTGCTGCTCGGCACCGCGAGTTTCTGGGAAGGGGTCGACGTCAAGGGCGACGCGCTGCGGCTGGTGGTGATCGAGAAGCTGCCGTTTGCCTCCCCGGACGATCCGCTGGTGCGCGCGCGCATCGAGCACCTGACGGCGAGCGGTGGCAATGCGTTTCGCGACTACCAGCTGCCGGAGGCGGCGCTCGCGCTGAAGCAGGGCGCCGGGCGGCTGATTCGCAGCGAGGATGACTACGGTGTGGTGGTGATCTGCGATCCGCGCATGGTCGCGCGCAGCTATGGCCGCGTGTTTCTCGCCGCGCTGCCGCCGATGAGCGTCACGCAGGATGCCGACGAGGTGCTGCGCTTCCTCGCACGCCACGCGCCACGCCAGGGCGGCGTGCGCGCCGCCGCGCTGCCGTGAAGATTCTCGCGCTGGATACCGCGACCGAGAACTGCTCGGTGGCGCTGTGGGTCGATGGCGAGCTCACCGTGCGCGAGCAGCTGCTCGAGCGCGGTCATGCGGAGCAGATACTGCCGATGCTCGACGAGCTGCTCGCCGCCTCCGGCGTATCGCTCAGGCAGCTGGCGGCGGTCGCTTTCGGCAGGGGGCCTGGCGCCTTCACCGGCGTGCGCCTCGCGGCGAGCGTGGCCCAGGGGCTCGCCTTCGGCGCGCAGTTGCCGGTCGTGCCCGTGTCGGACCTCGCCGCGCTCGCGGAGCGGGTGCTGAGCGAAAACGCGGGGACACGCCGCGTCATCGTCTGCACCGACGCCCGCCTGGGGGAGGTCTACTGGGGCTGTTTCGAGCGCGGCGAGTCGGGACTGGCTGCCGCCGCCACCCCCGAGCGTGTGAGCCGCCCCGAAGCGGTCCACCTGCCGGACGGCTGGAACGGCCCAGCCGAGGCCTGGCTCGCGGCCGGTTCGGGGTTCAGTGCCTACCCGCAGCTGAAGGTGGCGGTCGGGGCCGTCCCGGACGGCATCCGGGAGGGGTTGTTCCCGCGCGCCCGCGAAGTGGCGCGCCTGGCCGCCCCCGAGGTAAGCGGTGGACGGGCCCTGCCCGCGGAAGAGGCCATTCCCGTGTACCTGCGGGATGATGTCACGCAGGCTTCCCGGGGGCGGTCATCAAACTGACACCATCGATCGGCACCCTGTCATGAATCTGCAACACGCTGCCTCTCTAATAGCCGCGCGCCCGCTACGGCCAGCACGATGCCCGCCAAACAGGTACTGATCGTCGAAGATGAGCGGCCGATCCGCGAGATGATCGCTTTCGGCCTCAAGCGTGCCGGTTTCGAAGTCCGGGAGGCGGAGGATTGCCGCACCGCACGAGCGGCGCTGGCGGATGCGCGCCCCGACCTCGTGCTGGTCGACTGGATGCTGCCCGACATGAGCGGGCTCGAGCTCACGCGCGCGCTGAAGCGCGACCGTGAAACACGCGAGCTGCCCGTCATCATGCTCACGGCACGCGCCGAGGAGGGCGACAAGGTCGCTGGCCTGGAGGGCGGCGCCGACGACTACGTCACCAAGCCGTTCTCGCCGCGCGAGCTGCTCGCGCGCATCAACGCGGTGCTGCGCCGGAGCGGCGCCAACGGCGTGGACGAGCTCATCGAGTTCCAAGGGCTGGTGCTCGACCAGGGCAGCCACCGCGTCATGGTCGGACCGCGTACCGTGCCGCTCGGCCCGACCGAGTACCGCATGCTCGAGTTCTTCATGACCCACGCGGAGCGCGTCTACACCCGCGACCAGCTGCTCGATCGCATCTGGGGCGGCAACGTGTACGTCGAGGAACGCACGATCGACGTGCATATCCGCCGGCTGCGCAAGGCGCTCGAGGATTTCGGGTACGATCGCTTCGTGCAGACGGTCCGCGGGTCGGGCTATCGGTTTTCGGCACGCACACTGTAGAAGCACTATCTAGAGGCACCTACTCAATCCATGGAACCCGCGACACAGGTATGGTGGTTCGCGGCGGGTCGATTGCTCGGCACCGTGCTGATCGGCTGCACGGCCGGTTGGCTGTTGGGCAGCACCTGGGGCGGACTGGCCTGCGCCCTGGCGCTGCACCTCGCCTGGGTGCTGGCCAACCTGTTTCGCCTCGAATGGTGGCTGCGCCACCGCAGCTACGCCGATCCGCCCGACGTCGGCGGCGTGTGGGGCGAGATCATCGCGCAGATCGTACGGCTGCACCGCCGCAAGCGCTTCCACAAGCAGCGCTTCGTGCAGCTGATGCGCCAGCTGCAGCGCTCCACCGCGGCGCTGCCGAACGGCGTGGTCATCCTCAATGCCCAGCGCGAGATCGTCTGGTTCAACCGCATGGCGGCGCGGCTGCTCAACCTGCGCCGCACCGCCGACCTCGGCATGCGCATCGAGCACCTGCTGCGCGAGCCGCAGTTCGTGCGTTACCTCGCCGGCAAGGATTATTCCAACCCGGTGGCCATCCGTCCGACGACCGCCGAGGACTGTTACCTCTCGCTGCAGGTCGCACCCTACGGCGAGGGTCAGCTGCTGATGCTGGTGAGCGATGTATCGCGGCAGATGCGGCTCGAGGCGGTGCGGCGCGACTTCGTGGCGAACGCCTCGCACGAGCTGCGCTCCCCGCTCACGGTGATCTCCGGCTACCTCGAGACGCTCGCGCAGGATGCGGCGCTCGATGCGGAGCTGCAGCGACCGATCGCCGAGATGCGCCGGCAGGCGGAGCGCATGACCGCCATCATCCGCGATCTGCTCGCGCTGTCGCGCCTGGAGGAGAGCGACCAGCTCGAGGGCGGCGAGCCGATCGACATCGCAGCCCTGCTCGCGCTGCTGCGCAAGGACGTGTTGGCGCGCGCCGTGCACCCGCAGGACGTGCGGGTGCGCATCGAGTCGGCCGCGCAGCTGCTCGGTGATGAGCCGGAGATCCACTCCGCTTTCTCCAATCTGGTCGACAACGCGGCGAAATACACGCCCACCGAGGGGGCGATCGAGCTGCGCTGGTGGCAGGACGAGGACGGCGGGCATTTCGCGGTCAGCGACACCGGTATGGGGATCCCTCCCGAGCACATCCCGCGCCTCACCGAGCGCTTCTACCGGGTGGATGCCGGGCGCTCACGCGCGACCGGCGGTTCGGGCCTGGGGCTTGCGATCGTCAAGCACGTGCTGCAACGGCACGGCGCGACGCTCGAGGTGCAGAGCACCCAGGGGACGGGCTCGACGTTCACCTGTCATTTTCCGCCCGAGCGCCTCGTGAGCCTGGCGGCGGCCGAGACCGCCGCAACGGCTTAGGAGTTGTTCGCAACTCGCTAATTCGTAAGAAATATTTAGTCCTACTGTCACACAATCGACACGCCCCCGGGACACCCTAGGGGTCCATGGCAAGTCCCAGCCCCGCCGGCCGCGCCGCCGGCACCCACGTCCGTACGCTGTTTCTCTCGGACATCCACCTCGGCTACCGGCACGCGCGCGTCGGGGAGCTCAACGAGTTCCTCGCAGGCGTCGAGGCCGAGTCCATCGTGCTGGTCGGGGACATCATCGACGCTCTGAGCCTCGCACGCCGCCCCTACTGGACGCCCGAGCACACCCAGGTGGTGCGCACGCTGCTCGCCCGGCAGCGCGCCGGCGCGCGGCTCATCTATATACCCGGCAACCACGATGCGAGCCTCGCGCTGCTGGCGCACATGCTGCAGGGCCAGTTCGAGGTGCATCGCGAGTGGGTGCATCGCACCGCGCGCGGCGAGCGGCTGCTGGTGATGCACGGCGACCAGCTCGACGACCGCATGCCCTGTCCGCGCTGGCTGACGCACCTCGGCGACGTGCTGCACGGGACGATGGTGAGCGTCAGCCATACCGTGAACAACGTGCGCCGCGCGCTCGGCAGGCCCTACTGGCCGCTCACCGAGTACCTGAAGCTGCGCATCGGCGCCAGCCTGCGCTACATCGAGCAGTTTGAGCAGCTCGCCGCGGCCCATGCGCGCGATAACGGCTACGACGGCGTAGTGTGCGGACACATTCATCGCGCCAACCTGCGGCGCATCGCCGGCGCGCTCTACGCCAACACTGGCGACTGGGTGGAGAGCTGTTCGGCGCTCGTCGAGAGCGGGCGCGGCGAGCTGTCGCTGCTGCGCTGGCCGCATGCACCGGCGGCGCAGCGCCGGCGGCGCGTCGCCCTGCTCGCCGACGCGGCGTGAGCCTCGCGCGCGCACGGCGCCGGCGCGCCGCGCGCCTTCAGCGCAGCACCCGCTCCCGCGGGTACCGGCGCGCTGCCGGGTGCGCCGATCGATCCAAGGTGTGACGGCAGTCATGCACCCCGCCGGCCGCAGTTCCGCTATGATCGCGCGTAGTGCCGCGCGCTTCGCCTCGCGAACCGCACCGGAGAACACGCATGGAAACCGCTGACCTCAGCCACCACATCTCGCGCCGCTTCAACGAGGACCTCGAACGGGTACGCAGCAAGGTGCTCGGCATGGGCGGCTTCGTCGAGCAGCAGCTGCACAAGGCGATCAGCGCGCTGGTGGAAGGCGACAGCTCGCTCGGCGAGTCGGTGGCCATGGACGATCACCAGGTGAACAACATGGAGGTCGCCATTGACGAGGAGTGCAGCCGCATTCTCGCCACGCGCGCCCCGGCTGCCGGGGATCTGCGAGTGATCGTCGCCATCATCAAGACCATCACCGACCTCGAGCGCATCGGTGATGAGGGCGAGAAGATCGGTTACATCGCCTCGCGCCTGGCCACCATGGAGCGCCCCGCGGACAAGTACCGCGAGATCAAGCACCTCGGGCGGGTGGTGTCGGAGATGGTGCATGACGCGCTCGATGCCTTCGCGCGCATGGACGTCGATTCGGCGCTGCGCGTTGCGCGCCAGGACCGCCTGGTGGACGAGGAGTACGAGGCGATCCAGCGGCAGAGCATCACCTTCATGATGGAAGACCCGCGCACCATCCGCCGCGCGCTCGATGTCATGTGGGTGGTGCGCGCGCTCGAGCGCATCGGCGATCACGCCAAGAACATCAGCGAGTACGTCATCTACATGGTGCACGGCAAGGACATCCGCCACACCTCGCTCGATGACGTCGAGCGCGAGCTGCGCGGCGGCACGGCCGCCGCCGGCCTGCCGCCGGCCTCGGCCTGAGCCGAGGCGCCTGCCGCCTTAGCGCGCGTGCCCACCCGGCGCCTGAGCAACGTTGCCGGCTTCGCGCTGTGTGCGGCGCTGCTGGCCTATGCGTTGTACGCGCAGTTCCAGCTGCACCTCGAGCCGTGCCCGCTGTGCATCTTCCAGCGCATCGGCGTGGCGCTGCTGGCGCTCGCGTTTCTCGCGGCGGCGCTGCACGACCCGCGCGGCGGCGGCCGCTACGGCTATGCGCTGGGCATCGCGCTCGCCGCGCTCGTCACCGCTGCGGTGGCCGCCCGACACCTGTATGTGCAGAGCCTGCCGCCGGGGAGTCTGCCGTCCTGCGGCGCGCCGCTCGCGGTGCTCATGAAGTTCATGCCGCTGTGGCAGCTGATTCGCAAGGTACTCAGCGGCAGCGGCGAGTGCGGCGAGGTCAACTGGCGGTTCCTCGGGCTGGCGATGCCCGCGTGGGTGATGCTGTGGGCGCTCGCGCTCGGCGCCGGCGGCGTCGCCGCCAACCTCAGGCGAGCAGGTTCCGCAGCACGTTGAGGTACATGCGGTGCAGCGCGTCGATGTCGGCGACGCGCACGCACTCGTTGACCTTGTGGATGGAGGCGTTGACCACGCCGAGCTCGACCACCTCAGCGCCCAGCGGGGCGATGAAGCGGCCGTCGGACGTGCCTCCGCCCGTCGAGAGCTGCGGCGGCGTTCCGGTGACCTGCGCCACCGCGTCGGCCACCGCCGCGCACAGCCGCCCGGGCGGGGTATAGAACGGCTCGCCCGATACGTACCACTCGAGTGTGTAGCGCACCCCGTGGCGGCGCAGGATTTCCTCGACCGTGGCCTTGAGGCCCTCGAGCGTCTGCACCGGCGAGTAGCGCAGGTTGAAGCGCGCCTTGAGCTCCCCGGGGATCACGTTCGGTGCACCGGTTCCCGCGTTCAAGTTGGAGACCTGGAAGGTCGTCGGCTGGAAGTGCTCGGTTCCCTGGTCCCAGGTGCGGCTGGTGAGCTCGGCCAGCGCCGGGGCAAGCGTGTGCACCGGGTTCTCCGCCAGGTGCGGGTAGGCGACGTGGCCTTGCACCCCGTGCACCGTGAGGCGTCCGCTGAGCGAGCCGCGCCGCCCGACCTTGATGGTGTCGCCGACGCTGCGCTCGCTCGAGGGCTCGCCCATCACGCACCAGTCGATGCGCTCGCCGCGCTCGGCGAGCCGCTGCACCACGCGCCGCGTGCCGTCGACCGAGGGTCCTTCCTCGTCGCTGGTGATGAGGAAGGCGATCGAGCCGCGGTGCTGCGGATGCTGTCGCACGAAATCCTCGGTCGCGGTCAGCATCGCCGCGAGCCCGCTCTTCATGTCCGCCGCCCCGCGGCCGTAGAGCATGCCGTCGTGGACCGCGGGGACGAATGGGTCGCCGCGCCACTCCTCGAGCGGGCCGGTCGGTACGACGTCGGTGTGCCCGGCGAAGCACAGCAGCGGCGCCGCGGCACCGCGCCGCGCCCAGAAATTCTGCACGCTGCCGAAGGGCAGGCGCTCGATGTGAAACCCCGCCGCCGCGAGCCGCTCGGTCAGCAGCTGCTGGCAGCCCTCGTCGGCCGGGGTGACGGAGCGGCGGCGCAGCAGATTCTCAGTCAGCTCGAGAGTTTCGGACATCAGTGAGGCACGGTGATTGGCAAGCGCAGCGCGTGCGGTGCGGGTTTATAAGGCCGGGGCCGGCGCGCGGCAAGTTGGGCCGGCGTCATGCGCCTGTAAAATGCTGCGACAAGACTGTGTGCCAGCATGGGGAAAGACCACGGCGCTGGCGCCGCGACTGCCGTTTCCATGTCATGAGAACGTCACATTACTGTCATTTAATGCGCGCCTGAAGCGGTTCCGCATCGGCAGGGCATTCGAGGAGCCAGATCATGACTTGTTTCAGTATCAAGCGCTTGCTGGTGAGCGTACTGGGCGCCGCAATCTGTGCGGCCGCTGGCGCCGCCGACATCTCCGGTGCCGGCGCCACGTTCCCCTATCCCATCTATTCAAAGTGGGCCGACGCCTACAAGCAACAGACGGGCATCGGCCTGAACTATCAGTCGATCGGCTCGGGCGGAGGCATCAAGCAGATCAAGGCGAAAACGGTGACCTTCGGCGCGTCCGACATGCCGCTCGAGCTGAAGGACCTGCAGGAATCGGGGCTGGTGCAGTTCCCGATGATCATCGGCGGGGTGGTGCCGGTGGTGAACGTCAAGGGCGTGCAGGGCGGGCAGATGGTGCTCGACGGCCCCACGATCGCCGCGATCTACCTGGGCGACATCACCAAGTGGAACGATGCGCGCATCAAGAAGCTCAATCCCGCGCTCGCTCTGCCGGCAACCGCGATCGCACCGATCTACCGCTCGGACGGCTCGGGTACCAATTTCCTCTTTTCGAACTACCTGTCGAGCACCTCGCCGAAGTTCAAGGACACCATTGGCGCGAGTACCTCCGTGCAGTGGCCGGCGGGCATCGGGGCCAAGGGCAACGAGGGTGTTGCCAACATGACGGCGCAGACCGACGGGGCGATCGGCTACGTCGAGTACGCGTACGCCAAACAGAACAAGATGGCCTACACGGACCTGATCAACTCCGTCGGCAAGAAGGTCGCGCCGGACGCGGACTCGTTCCAGGCGGCGGCGGTCAATGCCGACTGGGCGCACGCCCCCGGCTACCACCTGATTCTCACCAACCAGCCTGGCGAGAAGAGCTGGCCCATCACGGGAGCGAGCTTCATCCTCGTTTATAGCGTGCCGCCCGACCCGGCGGCGACCGCCGCCGCGCTCAAGTTCTTCGACTGGGCGTACCGCAACGGTGGCAAGATGGCGGCCGAACTTGACTACGTGCCGCTGCCGGAGAGCCTGGTGGGACAGATCCGCGCGACCTGGAAGACACAGATCAAGGGTGTCGCCGCGATGTGAGACCTCGCGCGCCGGGGCGGCGCCGGGGCGGCGCAAGGCGTGCGCGGTGAGTGTTGAGCGGCGCACAGCGGCGTGCGCCCGCACTGCCGGAGGTTGCCGTCCGCGATGAACACAGTGGCTGCGATCGATCCGCGACACGCCGCGGGACAGCGCTGGCGCGAGCGGGTATTCCAGGCCGCCACCTTCATCGCCGCAGTGCTGGTGCTGCTGCTGCTCGGCGGCGTGGCGGTGTCGCTCCTCATCGGGGCGTGGCCGGCGTTCGCGCACTTCAAGCTCAGCTTTCTCACGCGCGAGATCTGGAACCCGGTCACCGAACAGTTCGGTGCGCTCGCGCCGGTGTATGGCACGCTGGTCACCTCGTTCCTCGCGCTGCTGCTGGCGATCCCGGTCAGTTTCGGCATCGCCATCTTCCTGACCGAGCTGGCTCCCGCGTGGCTCAAGCGTCCGGTGGGAGTGGCGATCGAGCTGCTCGCCGCGGTGCCGAGCATCATCTACGGGATCTGGGGGCTGTTCGTGCTGTCGCCGGTCCTGCAGCGCCACGTGCAGCCCTGGCTGATCGAGGTGTTGGGTCCGCTGCCGGGCATCGGCCGGCTCTTTCAGGGGCCACCGTTCGGCATCGGTGTGCTGACGGCGAGCTTCGTGCTCGCGATCATGGTGATCCCGTTCATCTCCGCGGTGATGCGCGATGTATTCGAGACCGTGCCGGATGTGCTCAAGGAGTCCGGCTACGGTCTCGGCGCCACGACCTGGGAGGTCATCTGGCAGGTGGTGGTGCCGTACGCGCGCACCGGCATGATCGGCGGCGTCATGCTCGGCCTCGGCCGGGCGCTCGGGGAGACCATGGCCGTCACCTTCGTCATCGGCAACGCGCACCGCATCGGCTCATCGCTCCTCGCCCCGGGCACCACCATCTCGGCCTCCATCGCCAACGAGTTCACCGAGGCGGTGGGCGACCTGTATACCTCCTCGCTGATCGCCCTCGGGGCGCTGTTGTTCCTCATCACCTTCACGGTAATCGCCGCGGCGCGTTTCATGCTGCTGCGGCTCGAGCGTAAGGCGCTCTCCTCGGTATGAGCCGCCGCCTGCTGCGCAAGCTCGTCAATCTCCTCGCGCTCACGCTTTCGGGCATCGCGACCGCCATCGGGCTGTTCTTTCTCGGCGCGATCCTCTGGACGCTCGTCCACAACGGCCTGGCCGGCATGTCGCCGCGCCTGTTCACCCAGATGACGCCGCCGCCGGGCGGCAGCGGCGGACTGCTGAACGCCATCTACGGCAGCGTCGTCATGACCATGATCGGCATACTGATCGGCGGCCCCATCGGCATGCTGGCGGGGACTTACCTCGCCGAGTACGGCCGCACGGCGCGCATCAGTGCGGTCATTCGCTTCGTTAACGACGTGCTGCTGTCGGCGCCGTCGATCATCATCGGGCTGTTCGTCTACGAGGTGCTGGTGGTGCGCATGGGACATTTCTCGGCGATCGCCGGCGCGGTGGCCCTCGCCATCATCGCCATGCCGGTCACGGTGCGCACCACCGAGGACATGCTCAATCTCGTGCCGCAGGGCATGAAGGACGCCTCGACCGCGATGGGCGCCTACCACTGGCGCACCATCATGAGCGTGATCTATCCGGCGGCGCGCAGCGGCATCGTCACCGGGCTGCTGCTCGCAGTGGCGCGCATCAGCGGCGAGACCGCGCCGCTGTTGTTCACTGCTCTGAACGACCAGTTCTGGAGCGGCAACCTTGCCGCGCCGATGGCCAACCTGCCGGTGGTGATCTTCCAGTTCGCGCTGAGTCCCTATCCCAACTGGCAGCAGCTCGCCTGGTCGGGGGCGCTCATCATCACCGCCAGCATCCTGCTGCTGAGCATCGCCGCGCGCCTGGTGGTGTCCTCGCTCAATCCGGGCGGGCGGCGCTGATGGGCGCTCCGCACGTCGCGCTGCGCGCGCCGCCGGCGAGCGAGCGTGAGTCCAAGGGCGTGAAGTTCGAGGTGCAGCACCTCGACTTCTATTACGGCGCTGCGCAGGCGCTCAAGGACGTCAGCCTCACCCTCCCGGATCGGCGCATCACCGCATTCATCGGTCCGTCGGGCTGCGGCAAGTCGACGCTGCTGCGGGTGTTCAACCGCATGTATGCACTGTACCCCGGGCACCGCGCGACGGGCGACGTGCGCCTCGACGGCGAGGACATCCTCGCGCCCACGGTGGATGTCGCCGCGCTGCGCTTGCGCGTCGGCATGGTGTTCCAGAAGGCGACGCCCTTTCCGATGTCGATCTTCGACAACGTCGCCTTTGGCCTGCGCCTCGCGCGGCGCATCTCGCACAGCGAGCTCGGCGATCGGGTCGAGGAGGCGCTGCGCGAGGCGGCGATGTGGGAGGAGGTCAAGGACAAGCTGCACGAGGACGGACGAGGCTTGTCCGGCGGTCAGCAGCAGCGTCTGTGCGTCGCGCGCACCCTGGCGCTGCAGCCGGAGGTCCTGCTGTTCGACGAGCCGACCGCAGCGCTCGATCCGATATCGACGCTGCGCATCGAGGAGACGCTGCAGAGCCTGCGCGAGCGCTACTGCATCGCGATCGTGACGCACAACCTGCAGCAGGCGGCGCGCGTGTCGAACTTTACCGCCTTCATGTACCTCGGCGAGCTGGTGGAGATCGGGCCTACCGAGCAGATCTTCACCGCACCTAAACACCGCCGTACGGACGACTACGTCACCGGGCGTTTTGGTTGAGAATGGGCGCGCATGAACGACGAACCTGACGAGTCCCCCGCGGAGCGGCCGCGCCCGCCGCCCCCGGCCGAAGACGCAAGCGCGCCGGGCGCGGGCGGCAACGGCGCCGCCGCGCGCCCCGCGGCGCTGGAGCCCACGCCGGCCGCGCACGCGGACAGCCCGCGCCAGCGCCCGTTCGAGGGGGGTTGGAACCTCAAGCCCAGCGGGCGCATGCCGTCGCCCGCCGCGTCCGAGGCGGGGGTCACGCCAGCGCCGGAAGTCGCCGTCGCGGATCCGGTGTTCACCTGCCGCGACGTGAACGTGACCTACGCGGCGAAGCCCGCCCTGAAGAACGTGAGCGTCGACATCGGGCGGCGCCAGGTGCTGTCGATGATCGGGCCGTCGGGCTGCGGCAAGTCGACCTTCCTGCGCTGCCTGAATCGCATGAACGACACGATTCCGGGGGCGCGCGTGACCGGCACCATCAAGCTCGACGGGCGCGACATCCACGACCGGGAGCTGGACGTGGTGCAGCTGCGGGCGCGCGTCGGCATGGTGTTCCAGAAGCCGAACCCCTTCCCCAAGTCCATCTACGACAACGTCGCCTACGGGCCGCGCATCCACGGGCTGGCGCGCAGCCGCGCGCATCTCGATGACATCGTCTGCAGCAGCCTGACGCGCGCCGGTCTTTGGGACGAGGTCAAGGACCGGCTGACCAGTCCCGGCACGGGGCTCTCGGGCGGGCAGCAGCAGCGGCTGTGCATCGCACGCACCATCGCCGTGCAGCCGGAGGTCATCCTCATGGACGAGCCGTGCTCGGCGCTCGACCCGATCGCCACTGCGCGTATCGA
>Ga0210394_10001929_pt1 | contig 30659 bp, 28 predicted proteins | sample IncBWC12MmetaG_FD_160121 | JGI IMG/M metagenome (GOLD analysis project Ga0210394, IMG submission 160121) | Forest soil microbial communities from Barre Woods Harvard Forest LTER site, Petersham, Massachusetts, United States - Inc-BW-C-12-M | ecosystem: Environmental > Terrestrial > Soil >... | reverse complement strand
CATTCTGCGCCCGCTCCCCCCCGCCGGCCAGCACGGTCGTTGGCGTCTCGGCAGCAGGCGATCGTTGGCTGCCGCACAGAACGCGCAGTTTCGCCAGCCTAGACTGGACCCGTAAGAAATAGATTGGCATAGAGATCCTGCTGACCGCCTGGCAGTCTCCGACGTTGCCACCTATTGGGTGAGTGCCGCACTAACGCGCGCACGCGACGCCCTGCAGCGTTTCGGAGGCCCATGAACACATTGCGGCTGCAGCTTCGCTTTCTCGTTCCGCTAGGGCTCACGCTCGTCGCCGCCGCGTATCTGGTTCTGCCGCTGATGGATCAGCTGAACGTGCGCTGGTTATCGCGGGACCTGGACCTTCGCGGCACGCTGATCACGAATGCTCTTTCTGACTCGATCGCCGAAGCAGTTGCGGACTCGACTGATACGCGCTTGCAGACGCTGTTCGATCGCGAGGCGCAGGACGAACGACTGGTGGCGATCGGTCTGTGTTCCCTCGACGGCCGGCTCTTGCGCCGGACTGCTGCGTTCCCTTCGACACTCTCCTGCACCAGGGCGCAGGAAATCGCGACGGGAGCCGAGCCGATGCTTCACCTCGAAGGCGGCCCCGTCCACGTCGGGCTGCATGTCGTGAACGCCAAACCCGAGGGAGGCTCCGATCCACCGATCGCCGATTTGATACTGCTGCACGACTTGAGTTTTGTCGAGCGCCGCAGTCAGGACACGCGGCGGTACCTGATTATCTTCATCGCCTCGCTGGGCGCTACGATTGCCATCATCACGATGGTGGTTGCGCAGCTGAGTTGGCGTGGTTGGGTGTCGGGCGCTCGAGCGCTTTTGCGCGGTGAAGGACTGGTGCGTCCGCTGCTGTCGCCGACACCTGAGCTCGCGCCGATCGCTTTCGAGTTGCGGACACGTCTGCGCGATCTTGAGGACGAAATCCGGCGTGCCAACGGCGCGAATGTGGGGTGGAATCCGGAACGCCTTCGTTCGCTGCTACGCACAACCCTGCGCGGCGACGAGATCATCGTCGTGTCCAATCGGGAGCCTTACGTTCACGAGACAACTTCAGGCGAGCCAGGCCCTGCGAGCGTCGTCATCAGGCGACCCGCCAGCGGATTGGTGACCGCCGTCGAGCCGGTCATGCGTGCGTGCTCGGGTACTTGGATTGCGCACGGCAGCGGCAGCGCTGACAGGCAGGTGGTCGATGCACACGACCATGTGCCGCTGCCACCGGGACGGAACGACTACACCTTGAGACGCATTTGGCTGAGCCCGGAGGAGGAGCACGGCTACTACGACGGCTTCGCCAACGAAGGCATCTGGCCGCTGTGTCATGTGGCGCACGTGCGGCCGGTGTTCCGCGAGGGGGACTGGCACGCCTACCGCGACGTCAACCAGCGCTTCGCCGATGCAGTGATCCAGGAGGCGCGCAGCGAGGACCCGGTGGTGCTCGTGCAGGACTACCACTTTGCGCTGCTGCCGGCGATGATTCGCGCGCGCCTTCCGCGCGCAACGATCCTGGGCTTCTGGCATATCCCGTGGCCGAATCCCGAGTCCTTCGGCATCTGTCCGTGGCGGCGCGAAATCCTCGAGGGCATGCTTGGCAGCACAATTCTGGGCTTCCAGACCCGCTTCCATTGCAAGAACTTCATCGAGACAGTCGATCGCTACATCGAGGCGCGCATCGAGCACGAGCATTCGACGATCTCGTTTCGCGATGCAGACACCTTTGTTGAGAGTTATCCGATCTCGATCGAATGGCCGGATGCCGAGGCCTTCGCCGCATTGCCGTCGATCGAGCAAAGCCGGGCCAACGTAATCGAACGCCTGGGGCTCACGTCCGGCCAGAGGATTGCAGTGGGCATCGATCGTCTCGACTACACCAAGGGCATCCTGGAGCGCTTACAGGCCGTCGAGCGCCTCTTCGAAAAGCATCCGGAATGGGTTGGCCGACTCGTCTTCGTGCAGGTCGCCGCGCCCTCGCGCGCCTCGCTCGGAGAATACCGTTCGTTCAAGGTCCGCCTGGAGGACCTGAGTGAGCAGATCAATAAGCGCTTCGGCCGGCCCGGCTACCAGCCAGTGCATTTACTGGCTAGGCATCACGACCATCAGGCGGTGACGGAACTTTATCGCGCAGCTGACGTTTGCATGGTGACGAGCCTGCACGATGGCATGAACCTCGTCTGCAAAGAGTTCGTCGCCGCGCGCGACGACGAGCAGGGCGTGCTGATCCTAAGTTGCTTCGCCGGCGCGGCCCGCGAGATGACCGAAGCGCTGATCGTCAATCCCTACCACGTCGAGGAATGCGCCGATGCGTTGCAGCAGGCGCTGACCATGGCCGAGCCCGAGCAGCGCGAGCGCATGGCGAGCTTGCGCATGACAATTCGCGAATTCAACGTGTATCGCTGGGCCGGGCGCATGTTGACGGATGCCGGTCGATTCCGCCTGCAGCAACGCATCGAGGCCCGCGTTCAGCGTCACCATGACGCATGAGTTGAAACACCTGTTCGGTGAAGAAGGCGGGCTGGCGCTGAACGCTGCGTTGCGCGCGCAGCCCTTGCTTGCCTTCGATTTTGACGGGACCCTGGCTCCCATCGTTGCGCGTCCGGATGACGCGCACGTCGCGGTCGAGGTATCCCAACGCCTGGAGCGACTTGCGCGCATTCGGCCGCTTGCCATCGTGACCGGCCGCTCGGTCGAAGATGTCACACGACGACTCGGGTTCACGGCCCGATTCATCGTCGGCAATCATGGAGCCGAGGAGGCGGGGCGGCCAGCGGTGTTCGAAACCGCGGCCATGGATGTTGTACGCGCACGCCTCGATGTGCGCGCCGGCGAATTGCTTGCGGCAGGCATCCAGGTCGAGGATAAGGGTTATTCGCTCGCGCTTCATTACCGCCTGGCGCCGGACCGGCGCATGGCGGCCACGCGCATCGAGGCGATTTTGGTCGATCTGGATCCGATGCTTCGCTGTTTTCCCGGCAAATGCGTGTTCAACGTCGTCGCAGCCGATGCGCCCGACAAATACGATGCGATCTTGTCGCTGGTGCGACGCGCCGGATGCGGCTTGGCGGTGTTCGTTGGCGATGACGTAAACGATGATGCCGTCTTCGTTCGCAGCCAACCGAACTGGCTAACGGTACGGGTTGGCCGTGATGATCCCGAGTCGTGCGCCGCCTTCTTCCTCGATTGTCACGCCGAAGTCCCGGTGCTTCTTGAAAAAATGCTCCGTGTGCTCGAGGCCAGCTGAACGATCGGGCGGGCGCTTAATTTGCTTCAACCTCATCGTGTGTGTCGAAGTAAAAGACCGAATGGAACACCCAAGTCGGTGGTTCCTCGCACCATGGCAGCGGCTGGCTGCAGTGACCAGGCCAAGGCCAGCAATAACGCAATAGGTTTCATTGTCGGTTGACTCCATGGTGTCCGATCAACGCTTGTGCTTGCGCAAAATCGCGATCGAGGCCCCGCGCGGTTGCCGCGTCCGCGCTTGTGGCGAATGCGGCGACCAACCAAATCACTGCGCTCACCAGGCACAGAATCAGAGTGGTACGACGACTGGCAATCATTCTTGCGTCCTTCTGTCTTTCGGTATCGATCATTTCGATTTGCAAAATTGCATCGCATTGGCTTGCAGCAGCTTAGCCGTGTCGCCGGGTGAGGTCTGTGTGCTGTCGCACACGAATCGGCCGCGCCCAATGTGCGAGAACGCACCGACCTTGCTCGGGTGTCGAGCTAATCTGCTGCACGGGGCCTCGATTGCCGGGTTGCGATCGGCGCCGCCCTGCCGTCATCGGTTTTGGGTTTCGCGACGTAGCCAAGGCCCGTGCCCCGATCTTCCTGACTGGAACCGACGATGAACATGACGCTGAACGCCCCGCGCGCACGACAAGAGGCGACGCGGACGACGGACGACGATACCAAGGCATGTCCGGTTTGCGGCGAGACCATCAAGGCGGTTGCCGTCAAATGCCGTTTCTGCAATGCCGATCTGGGGGCCTTGGCGGCACTGCGCGAATCCGAGGCGGAGAAGCCGCTGTTCAGCGGCCATCCGGCCGTCGTTTATAGCGCCTGGCAGGCAATTGCCGTGGTGTTCACGCTGGGCATCGCCCTGATTCTCTACTGGTTCAGGAGCGCCGCGACGACCTATGAGATTACTTCGCAGCGGGTGAGAATCGAGCGTGGCTTGCTCTCGAAGGTCAAAGACAGCATCGAGCTGTTCCGCATCGATCACTTCGAACTGCACAAGCCGCTGGGCATGCGGCTTGCCGGCTACTGCCTGCTTCATCTGCGCTCGTCGGATGCCAACTTTCAGACGGTGATCCTTTACGGCATACGGGATCTGGAAAAGCTTGCCGATATGCTGCGCGAGTGCTCGCTGCGCGAGCGCACCAGGCGACGCGTGACCGCCTTGGTACAGGCGTAGCTAACCGAACCGTGCGTTACCGTACAGACTGCGCGCGGCCGCGCGCCTAGCTTACGAAGAGCGCTCTGCGCTCGGGCTGCCGCTCCTGCAGTGCACTCATCGGCTGCCTGGTCGGCCGCGCCGATCAACCCTATCAAGCGAGGAGCCTGCTATGGCCTTGACCGATGAACTTACCGTCCCCCGGCAAGCTCCAGGGGCGGACTACGAGCGCGTGGTGCCGAACGAAGCGGCCATGGAAGTCTCAATGGGGAGCGTGGATCTGAGCGCCGCGGCACCGCAATTCAATCCGTGGCGGCAGGACATCATCAAGGCGCTCAACGACTCTCTTGCCACCGAGCTGGTGTGTGTGCTGCGCTACAAGCGTCACCATTTCGTCGCGGATGGCTTGGCGATGCCGAAGATCGCCGAAGAGTTTCTCGGATTTGCAAACGAGGAGTCGGGTCACGCGGACCGGCTTGCGCGACGTATCGTGGAACTTGGTGGCCAGCCCGACTTTTCGCCGGACTCGCTGACGGAGCGCAGCTATGTTGCGTATGACGATTCGTCAGACCTGGAAGCGATGATCAGGGCCAATCAGATTGCCGAGCGCGTCGTGGTCCAGAGCTACGGCCAGATCATCAAGCTGATCGGCGACAAGGACCCCACCACCCGGCATCTGCTCCAAGACATCCTGACTGACGAGCAGGAACACGCCGAAGAGCTGAAGGAGTGGCTCGTCGACTAAGGTCCCTTGCGGTTGTGTAAGCGGCATCGGTTTATTTCCCATGGCGCCGCACCTTCTAGTGGATGTAGTTCAAGCTTAGGCAGGCCGCTGTGACCTTGGCGCTTTGGGGCAAGGTGTTTGTTCTCGCGCTGGGTCTTGGGTGTGTCGGCTCCCGAGCGCAATCGGCCTCGCCGGATGCGCTGCGCGCGCGTTTCGCCACCGTGCGCGCGGATACCTCCCCCAATATCTTCGATCGCCCCCTCTATCTGCAATCGAGCGAGTCGTCAGACTTGCTGCAGGGCGAAATCTTTGCCCTCGTCGACTACGACTACGACGATGTGCGTCACGTGTTGGTGCGGGCCGAACACTGGTGCGGCATCCTCATCCTGCACCTTAACGTGAAGTATTGCCGTGCATCGAGCGTCGCCGGGCATGAGGCCCTCGATGTGGGCATCGGACGAAAAGTCGATCAGCCGCTCTGGGCCGTGAAGTGGGTCATGTTCGCCTACCACGTCGACAGCGCCGGCAACGATTACTTTTCTATCGTGCTGCAAGCACCGACCGGGCCTTTGAGCACGAGGAATCTGCGCATCTTGATGGAGGCGGTGCCGTTCGAGGATCATCGATCGCTTCTGCATATGACCTACGCCTACTCCTATGGCCAGGCGGCACGGTGGGCAATGCAGGGCTACCTGGCGACGATCGGAAGCGCCAAACTCGGCTTCAGCATCCTCGGCCGTAGTGCCAACGGGCAGGTGATTCGGGCTGGTGGCGCGCGAGGGGTGCTCGAGCGCAACACGATGCGCTACTACCTGGCCGTGGAGGCTTACCTTGCGGCCCACAGGCTGCCTGCTTCGCAGCAGATTCAACAGAGCCTGCAGGATTGGTTCACGGCGACCGAACGTTATCCGCAGCAGCTCCATGAGATTGACCGCGACGCCTACATCCGTATGAAGCTGAGCGAGGTACGCCGTCAGCAGACGGCCGATCCGCCGGCGCAGGGGAACTGAGGCAGGCTGCGCCCGTGGCTGCGGCCACTCCCCAGCCGGCGAGCGTCGGACAGTGGTCATGTCCAACCATCAGAAGTCGGAAGCTGGTCAAGCTGCAACGGGACCCTCACGTCGAGCTGTGCGCGCCAGCGCACAGAGAACATGTCGGATCTTGAGGAAGATGGGACCAATGGTCAGTCGCCATTTGAAAGGACTGCGCCGACGACCGGTCTTAATGCCCTAGCAGTGACTGTCGGTATTTCGCCGCTTTTGCAGGCAGTCGCATGAGAACGTGAAGAGCGACGCAGTCCACGAAACGAGAATGACCATGATCCGTACAATGACCAAGAAGCAATTGAGCCTCGCCGTATCGTTTGCCTTGGCGCTCGGCGCCACCACATGGGGGGCGGCAAAGGCAGAAACCAATCCAACCAACACCGGATACCTTATCGACCAGCGCGACGCCGTCACGAAGAGCGGTTACGGCCTGTGCTGGCACAGCGGCGTCGGTCCCGCGCCGGCATCCACGGCAGAGTGCGACCCGAACTTCGTTCCGGCACAGAGCGCCGCCGTCGTCCAACCTGCGCCGCAACCGGTTGTGGCGACCGTCGCTGAGCCGATTGCGGTGGCGGTGGAAGCCCCGCAAGCCGCTCCGGCACCCTTGCGAATTGCGCTGGACACCGACATGCTTTTCGACTTCGACAAGTCTGAATTACGGGCGGCCGGGCGCCTTGCGCTCGATGATTTTGTCAGCAATATCAAGCGCATCAATCCGGAAATGATCATGGCCGTCGGATTTACCGACCGCTTGGGGTCTGAAGCCTACAATCAGGGTCTCTCAGAGCGGCGCGTACTGGCCGTCAAGACATACCTGATCAGCAAAGGCATCGAGTCGAATCGCGTGCGCACTGAAGGCAAAGGCAAGGCGGACCCGATCACGAAGACCGGCGAGTGCGTCGGCGTCGAAAGCCCTACGGTCATCGCCTGTCTGCAGCCCGACCGCCGCGTGGAAGTCGAAGTGATGGGTACGCAAATCGCCATGTAATCGTTCAACCGCAGATCCGCTACAAGGAAGTGCCCTGCCTCAGCAGGGCATTTTTTTGAAACGTGCACTCGAGCTAGAGCTTCGGAATGCGGATGCGGCTGATCATCAAGGAGCCCGAGACGGCGAACAGCAGCACCAGCGGATGGAGCTTGAATCCGGCCAATTCCACGACGCCGAACCACAGGCGGTCGCCCAGAGCACCTTGCGCGGCGGCGATCGCCAGTGCCATCACCAGCAGCAGCGAAGTCGGGATGGGTGTGCCCTCGAAGAATTTGACGTGATCGCCACCCTCGGACAGCTTTTCGGTGGTGACGTTGTAGCGCGCCAGGCGCGACACGCCGCAGGCGACGAAAAACACGAGCACAACACGGTCGAACAGGCCTAGCATGCCGCAGCCGTAGGCGATGGCTGCAGGCGCAACGCCAAAAGAGATCACATCGGCCAGCGAATCAAGCTCGCGCCCCATGGCCGAGGCGCGCCGACGCCAGCGCGCAATGCGGCCATCCAGCACGTCGAACACCAGCGCCACCGGGATCAGCGCGCAGGCGAAGTAGATGTGCAGTACTTCGCGCGTCTGCAGATACGACATGACGGAAAACAGTGCTCCCACGCCACAGACCGCATTGGCCAGCGTGAACCAATCCGCGAGATGAAAGTCGCGGATCATGGCAAAGGGCTTGGGTCGGCTCATGGGGGGATGAGGGTGCCGCGGGCCTTCGGTCCAGAACGTCGATGACGCCAGGAAAGTAAAAACGGCGCAGTGATTGGCTGCGCCGTTGCAACCGCGGCGGGCTTCAACCCGCGAACCTCAATTTTCGCCATCCGGCGATCGAGAAGTATCTCGCTAGAGGTATCGTCGCAGTTCAACTGTACGCGCACTGTATCCGCCGTCAAGCGCGGAGTACGTCATGCCTTGGCCGTCAGGAGGGCCAAGGAATAAAGGCGTCTCATGTGCGATGTCTCGGTCAAGGCCGGACGCGATCGGTCACGGGGCGCTGGTCGGTCACAACATCGAACGGACGCTCAAGCTCAACCTGATCGTATGTGTCGAAGTAAAAAACCGTCTGCCGGTGATCGCCGGCGCTGAACGTGACGACCTTCTTCTGCGTGCGTGCATTTTGGGACGCTTCGATCGTGTACCTTCCAGCTGGAAGATCGACCAGCAGCCACGGCCCGTCCATGACCGTATCGAGGACCAACTTCGATTGTTCATCGCTGATGCGGATGCGCACGTCGGACAGAAACTCCCCCGAGCCCTTTGCTGCGGTCAAAATGGCGAGGGCGTAGCGTTTCTTTTCATCGCTCAGAGTCGCCACTTCCTCGGTGCCCACGCCACCGCTGACGAACGGACCACCCAGGTCGGTGGTTCCCCGCAACATGGCAGCGGCTGGCTGCAGTGACCAGGCCAGGGCAAGCAACAACGCAACATGTTTCATTGTCGGTTCACTCCAAAAAACCGGATCAACCCTTGATCCGGGAAAATCTTCCCCCTGATTCGAGCAGCTTAGTCGCGTCGCAGGATGAGGTCTGTGCGTTGTCGTACACGGATCGGGCGCGTGCTTTGGCGGCGCAGCGCTCGCGGCCAATCCGACTCTCGCGTGCCGCGTTCTAGCGGGCCCCGCAAGCGGACCGGTGACCATTGTGCGACAGCACACAGACTGGCAGAAAACGCATACATAAATTGAGTCCGCAGCTCTTCAGTGCGGCGTGCCGGCCGTTTCCCGGTCCACATCTACCTTTCAGGAGCAAGTCATGATCGTGAACAAGGAACAAATCAAGGGTCGCGTCAGGGAAGCGGAAGGCAAGGCCAAGGAAGTCGCCGGCAAGATGGCGGGCAACGCCAAGCTGGAATTGAAGGGCAATGTTGAAAGAGCGCTCGGCCGGGCTCAGGCAAAGTTTGGCGACGTTAAGCAGAACATGAAGGACTCGAAGAAAGGCATCTGACGTGAGCGTGTCGTCGCGCCCGCGACGAGCGCGCCGCGTTGATTTGTGCCCAGCGCGCCGTTGATCGGTGCGCTGGCTCTCCGCGGAAGCCGAACCAGGGCGTGCGCCTGCCGCGGGTGGCATCGAAGGCGCTCGCAAAGCTCCGCCAAGCAGCAATCAAGCTCCGCTCGATCGTCCTTCGCGACCGCGGTGCTCAGCGCGCTCAGTAGGCCGTCCATTCCCAGTTGTTGACGAACCACTGGTCCGGCGCTTTCGCGACGAAATCAATACGCAGGTTGCCCTGCGAGCCGGTCCACGAGTAGGTCCACTGCAGGGTTCCTTGCGGGGCTGTGTTGGAAAGGCCACCGGTGGTTCTCAACGCGGTCCTTCGAGGTTGGCCCAGCAATTTTTGAACTTCCTCGGCCGACATTCCCTGCCTCAGGTCTACCGCTACCCGCTCGGTCTGGGCCAGGCTTGGAACCGCGGCGGATGCTAACGCCTGAGCGCCCGCGGGTGAGATCCACAGAAACGACGGCAACATCGCCAATGCAACGATCAACGCAATCCGCTTCATTTTGATTCCCATTCTGGATTCGGTTCAACGCTTAATGCGGGAAATCTTCGTGCCTTCGATGCTCAGACTGGCCATCAGCCCCTGCTGGTCAAAGACGAACGCATAGGCAGAGTCCTTCAGCGTGGATGAAGACAGATTCTTGGCCACTCCCTCGTTGACGACCACCACCGTCGGCCCGACCCCGATTTCCCAGCCGTGCGACTGGTCAAGGTAGTTCACGGCCTTGTCGTTCATCAGGAACACCACGTACCCGAATGACTGCGCCCCGGCCTGCAGACCCCATGACCCGCCCACCGAGTTGTAATAGTCGGAGACTTTCGAGCCGTTCATCAGCACACCTTCGCCGTAACTGCCGCCGAATACCAGGCCGGCCTTGACGATATTTGGAAAGATCAGTATGGCTTTGGCGTGCTTGGAGATGTCGGCTGCCACGGAATTGCTCTTGTACAGCGTCTGCAAAGCTTGGGCAGCACTGCGGTCCAGATCTGCGGCCGTTGCAGCAGTCGCGCGGGCGCTGAGCGTGCCGAGCGACCAAGCCGCCGCGGTGGCAAAGCCAACCGCCAGAAGGGTGCGTCGATTTAATTTCATTTGAAAATCCTTTAAGGATCTGGTGTCTGCTGCCAACCAGATGCTGGGCGCGTTTCGCGCCCGGGTCTGTTCGCTGTCGCACAGAGCGGGCGGCCAGCTCACCACGCAACCTCGGTGGATCAATCCCCCAGCAGCTCGGCCATAGAATGCAACGGTTCCACGTGATGCGAAACGACTTTGATGATGACAATGATGGGAATGCTGAGCAGCATTCCCCAGACGCCCCACAGCCAGCCCCAGAACAGCAGCGAAATAAACACGGCCGCGGGATTCAAGTTGGCGATTCGTCCGGTCATCCAGGTCGTGACGAAGGTTCCGACGAGGGTGGCGATCACCAGCGATGCGCCGGCCGCTGCGAGTGCCATCGCGAACGATCCAAACTGCATGAATGCAGCCATGCCCGTTGCGACAGCGGTGGCGCAAGGACCCAGGTAGGGAACGATGTGCAGCACTCCTGCAGTGGCGCCCCAGGCTCCGGCGTTCTCGAGGCCGATCCAGCGAAACGCGATCCAGCTGAGCAGGGCGACTGCCAGGTTTGTTGTCAACAGCATGAGCATGTATTTCTGGATCGAGCGGTTGATGCCGTCGAGAATGTCGACCGTGATTTTTCTCGCCAACAGCGACGCTCCCGCCAGCCGGACCAGCTTCCGCTTGAAGGTATCGCCGCCGATCAGCAGAAAGAAGATCAGGAAGATGATCATCGCTACCTGGCCCATGACGCCGAGGGCGCCCATCGAGTTCGCCCATAAGAAGGTGCCCAGTCTGAGCATGGGCTGATCGACGATGACGTGAGTGGCGGGCGGAGCGGCGGAGCCGCCCGCCGTCGCCTGGGTCGTCGCCTTTTCCACCTCGGTCGCTGCGTCTTGCATTCTTTGCATGTTACCGAGCAGGTCAATCCGCATCCGCCCAAGCCCGGCGGCGAATTGTGTCGCCGCTTCGGGCAACTGTTCGACGATGGTCTGCATCTGCCCGCGCAGCGAATAGGTGCCGAAAACAAACATGCCGATGACACTTGCCATCACGACGATGGTGCCGGCAACGCGCGGGATCCGGATCACCTCAAGCCACGCGACCAGCGGATTGAGCGTGTAGGACAGAATGATGCCGAGCAATAGCGGCACCGCGAACGCCTGCGCCCACGACAGTGCGAACACTGACGCGAGCGCCGTCAGGATTCCCAGTGGCAGGCTACGCTTGTCCACGTTCAATCGCGTCGCGGGAAGTGCGACCTGCAGCGCCTCGACGGCGGGGCCGGGTTGCGCCGCGGAATGCAGGGAGTCGTTCTCTCCGACTGAGGCTGGACCCGTGGTGGGCTTTTTAAGCGCGAGAAAGGTGTTGTACATGAATGCGCCGTCCCGAGCCCCTCTTTGAGTACGAGCCGGACCACCCCCTAACGGTACCGGCGGCCGGGGCTTGCGTCTGTGCGCTAACGCCCGCACCCGCCGCAGTCTCAAGGGACGCCTTCGCCCCTACGTACGCCAGCGAACGGACTGGCCCCGCAGATCTGCTTAAGCTCGCCCCTTGATCAACGCACTCCAGGTGGCAATCATGTCGCTGCTTGCATGGGTCTTTTGCGGATTCATCCTCGCTAGGGCGTAGGACTTCTTCCAGTGTCCACAATCCGAGCCCGTCCACCCGTCAATCGCTTGCTCGAGGCGCTGCCGCGCCGTGAGTCAATACGGATACTCGGCGAGTGCGAAGTTGTCGATCTCAACGTTGGCGAGATCCTGTACCAACCCAATGCGCGCATTCGCCATGTGTACTTTCCGGCCGACAGCTTCATTTCGCTGATGATTCCGGTCGATCGCACAAGCAACCTCGAGGTCGCTTCGATCGGTAACGAAGGCATGCTGGGATCGCCGCTGATCCTGGGGGTGAATGTGTCGCCGTTGCGTGCGCTGGTGCAGGGCAAGGGCCTTGCGTGGCGGATGAGCGCCGTCGCGTTTGTCCGCGAGCTCGCCCGGAGCGCGGCGCTGCGTCGCGGGCTGCATCGGTACCTGCAGGTGCGGATGTGTCAGCTGGCGCAGGCCGCCGCATGCACCCGGTTCCACTTGGTCGAGCAGCGACTTGCCCGTTGTTTGCTCATGACCCAAGACCGTGCGCATTCGGATGAATTCCATGCCACGCACGAACTCCTCGCCTACATGCTTGGCGTTCGGCGCGTGGGCGTCACGAAGGCCGCCAACGTGCTCCAGACGCGCCGACTGATCCATTATCACCGCGGGGAAATCTCGATCCTTGACCGGGTCGGCATGGAGGCCGCTGCGTGCGGCTGTTACCAGACCGATCGGGACACGTACGCTGACCTGTTGGCTGCTGCGGGTTGACGTCGATGGCCGCGCGATCACCAGCTATCAAACTAAAAGGACAGGTCATGCATAAGAGACTTATCTTGTTGGGGATGCTGCTGTGTTCTGTGGGTCCAGCCATTGGCCAGGTGAGCATCGGCATTGGCTCCCCCAACGTCAGCATTGGAATCAATGTTCCCTTGTATCCGGACCTTGTGCCGGTGCCCGGCTACCCCGTTTACTATGCACCGGGTCTGAATTCAAACTACTTTTTCTATGACGGGATGTACTGGGTCTACCAGAACGATAACTGGTATGCCAGTTCCTGGTACAACGGGCCGTGGGGACTGGTGGCCGCGGACGATGTGCCGCTTTACATTTTGCGGGTTCCTGTTAGCTATTACCGGCAACCGCCTGGGTTTTTCGTGGGTTGGCAGCTCGATGCGCCGCCACGCTGGGGTGAGCACTGGGGCCCTGAATGGCAACACCGTCGAGACGGATGGGAGCGGTGGGACCACAATTCGGCTCCTACCCTTGCTCCGCTGCCCGTCTATCAGCGGCAATACTCCGGGGAGCGGTATCCGCGAGTTGAGCAGCAGCACGCGCTGCAAAGCCAGAATGATCGTTACCAACCGCACGATCCTGAGGTGCGCAAACAGTACGAGGGGCAGCAAGGGCGACGGGCCCCAGCGTCTGCTGAGCGTGGAACGCAGGCACGGCCGCAAGCGACGGCTCCTGCGCCACAGGGCATGCAGCGTTCACCAGCGTCAGTCCAGCAGAGCGCGGCAGTGGCTCCCCGCGCACCAGCGCCGCAAAAGGCGGATGAGAAGGCACAAAGGCCAGCACCGAGCCTTGTCCCGCCGCCAATAAATAACCCTCCGGTGCAACACCCGCAGCAAGCAGCGGTTCAGCGCCAGCAGCCGGCACCCGCCTCGCGCAGTCAGGAAGTGCCGCAGGGCAAGGGGGCCCCACCGGAAACAAAACCGGTGCAGGAGACGCGCCAGCATCCCCAGCAAGTGGCCGCCCAGCGTGAGCAGCCGGTGCCTGCGCCGCACAGCCAGGCAACAGCGCCGCAGGGCAAGGCGGACCCGCAGGAAGCCAAACGCGAGCAGGAGTCCGGCCAGGACAAGGGGCGCGAGAAGGCCGACGATCGCGGGCAGGAGCACAAGTAAAGCGGTCGCCCTCGTTAGGCAGAAAGCGGTGGCCCCGCTCGGCAGAAAGCGGTGGCCTCCGTCGGACTGTGCCACAACCAGTGTGCGCCACTGCACCGACCGCCGAGGCAATCTTGGATACCCTGGCTATACGTGGAAGAGATAACGTGAAACTACAAATACTCATTGTGCCGGCGATCGCAGCCGCCGCTCTAGCGAGCGGATGCGCAAGCTGGGATACGCGCGACCGCGGCAACGACTATCAATGCGGATATGCAGGTTCGACCGAGGGCCACGACAGCGCCTTCGCCGGTCGCCACGGTTGGTCAGGGTGCGGCGCTGACTATGCAGCCGCCGCTGTGGCCCCCGAAATCACCACTAGGGGAACGCCATGAATTGGGACATGATCGAAGGCAATTGGAAGCAGTTTCAAGGACACGTGAAAGAGAAATGGGGCAGGCTGACGGACGACAGCCTGGAGCAGATCGCCGGCCGGCGCGACCAGTTGTGCGGGCAGATTCAGGCAAGCTACGGCATCACGAAAGATCAAGCGGAGCGGCAGCTCAAGCTTTTCGAGCAGATTCACAAGGACTTTGAACCGCAAAACCCGCTTTGGCAACGCTAGGTCGTGAGCGGCAGACTCGCCATCGAACCATGATGCGGCTTTCTGGAGTACCAAGATGATCGGCCGGCATCACCGTTCGCTTTTGGTGCTGACCGTCGCTATCCTGAGTGGATGTGCGTCGCTCCCTCCGGGTTCCGACTTTCCAAAACTCGCGTCTTCGGCGCTTGCTCATCCCGAGGAAACCCGGCTCGGTCGCCAGTTCGATAACGCGGGAAGCGACCATAACGGCAACTCCGGATTTCGCATCATTCCGGTAGGCGCGGACGGGTTCCTGATCCGCATGCAGATGATCAATGCCGCGGAACGAACCATCGATCTTCAATACTTCATCTTCCATGGGGACGATACCGGTCGGCTGTTGACCGGCGCCGTGCTGCATGCGGCCGATCGCGGCGTGCGAGTGCGGATACTGGTCGATGACGGAGAAACGAACGCCGGCGATGAACAGCTGACGGAGCTTGAGGCTCATCCATCGATCGAGCTGAGAATTTTCAATCCGTTCGCCTATCGCGGCCATTCGACCCTGCTTCGCGCCGTCGAATTCGCTTCCGACGCCTCCCGCCTCGACTATCGAATGCACAATAAATTGCTCGTCGTGGACAATGCCATAGCGCTGATAGGTGGACGCAACATCGGGGATCAATACTTTCAGATCGATCCCGACTCTCAATTCGCCGATGACGATGTGTTCGCTGGTGGTCCTATCGCGAAACAGCTCTCCGCGACCTTCGACGAATTCTGGAACAGCGCCCTTTCGATCCCGGCCGAGGCGCTTGCAGGCGGGAAGTCGTCCCGCGCCACACTAAACGAGCATCGCGAGGATCTGAAGGAAGAGCGCCAGCAGTCGAAGACCGACGGCGTCGACTACGTGAAGCGGATTGCGAGCGGCCAACCGTTTGACCAGATCGTCTCCGGCAGCTTGCCTCTGATCTGGGCGCACGCGCAGCTGGTGTACGACAGCCCCGATAAGAAGAAAGTGGAAAACGGCACGATGGTGGGTCGGCTGATGCACCGGACCGTGGCCGATGCGGCCATCGCGGTGCGGTCCGAGCTGCTGATGGTGACGCCCTACCTGATCCCCGGCAAAGAAGGAATGCAGTTGTTCAAGGATCTGCGCCAGCGCAACGTGCGTGTTCGCATCCTGACCAGCTCGCTGGAATCCGCGACCGGCTTGCTCGCGCAATCCGGATACATGCCCTATCGGCGGCCTTTGCTTGAAGAAGGCGTGGAACTGTATGAGATTCGCTCGCTGCTGGGGAACACCAGAGGCAGCGGTCAAACGGCCGCGATATCGCGCTACGGCAATTATTCCCTGCACGCGAAGCTGTTCGTATTCGACCGTGAGAGACTGTTCATTGGCTCGATGAACTTCGATCAACGATCGATGCATCTGAATACCGAGATCGGATTGATCATTGACAGTCCCGAGCTCGCCCAGCAGATTGCGACGCGCTTTGAGGCCATGGTGCAGGCCGTCAATTCCTACGAGCTGGCATTGCGTGCGGGCGACGCAGGCGCGGCGCCCGGTCTGGTTTGGCGCACTCGGGAGGATTCGCAGATCGTTGAATACAGCATCGAGCCTGCTCGAAGCGACTGGCAGCGGTTCGAAGCAGATTACCTATCTCACTTGCCGCTGGACAGGGAACTGTGAGGTCGCGATCGACCAAGCGCCGGCTTCTGATGCTGGGACTCTTGTGGGTTCCGCTATTGCACGCCGAGCCACCGATGACCGCGCAAGTGGAAATCGATTTTCTGCTCGGCTACATTGAAGGGTCCGGATGCGAGTTTTATCGCAATGGCACCTGGCACGACCCGAAAGCGGCGCAGGCGCACTTGCGCGACAAGTACAGGTACCTGGCGGCAAGGAATCTGATCAGCACCACCGAAGATTTCATTGAAAAGGTTGCTGCGCAAAGCAGTTTCAGCGGTCAACCCTACAAGGTGAAGTGCGGGGACGGGGCAACGGTGACGACCAGTCAATGGCTGCACGCGGAACTTGCGCATTTTCGCGCGTTTAACAAAAAACCGACCTCAAGTCTGTCGGAACCGAAACCAATGCGCGCAGGTATGACTGCGGGCTGAACGCAGATGGAATGCTTTTCGACGAGCGAGCCAATGTCCGCTTGGTTCGTGTCATTCAGGTCCGGCGCCGGTAACGGCGGCGAATTGCTCATGCACGATGGGAGGAAACGAAATGAACCCAGTCAAGATTGCGGCAATTGTGCTGATCGTAGCCGGTGGACTCGGATTGGCGTACGGTAGTTTCAGCTACACGAAGGAGACCCATAAGGCAACGCTGGGATCGATCGAACTGTCGGTCAAGGACAAGGAGACGGTCAACGTTCCAGTCTGGGCCGGCGTGGCGGCGATCGTCCTTGGTGGTGTGCTCCTTTTTGCTGGAGGCAGGAAGGGCTAGCCGCTGAAGTCCCTTCGAGGGTGATCTCACTTCGGCGCCGCCAGCGAGCCGGCATAGAACACTTGGCATTTTCTGCCAAGAAGAAGGTCGCTGCCCTTTTTCAGCAACCTGACCGCCGGCCCGGCGGCGGACGTGAGGATGTTCGGATTCTCCACCACCGGGTTCTGGAAGGTGCCTCGTATTTTCTGCCGTACCTTGGCGCAACCTTTCGCGTCGATCAGCGCCATGGTCACGTCATCGAACTGATCGTTGACAAAGTCGAGCCCTCCCTGGAGAGCGACCCGGTTCTCTTTGGTCGCCATCGCCACGTCCTGAGCCTGCGCCACGCCGCGCTCGACCTTCCAGTCGGACACAAGCGTGCGGATCTCGCTGCTACCCTCCGTTCCCTGAAAGTTGCTCGCAAAGTTGTACCCTTTTGTGACCACCAGGGCGAGAGGCCCCGCAAAGAAGAACGCACCCACATCCACGAGGTTGAAGTGCTGACTGGACTCGAATCGGGAGAACGCCCGATCTAGATCGGTGCCACTGACCGTGAGGTCCTTGCCCCGAAGCGATATCTGTCCCTGCGCCGTCTGTCGCATCTTCTTCACGGTCTCGCCATGCATCGCCAGGTTCACGGAGAAATCCATCGGTCCCGCCGCGACCGGCTTCGGCGACAGTACCTTGAAGAATTCCTCGATCGGGAATTGCGGGAGAGTGCAGAGGACGTGGTAAAGCGGGATACCTTGCGAAAAATCCGCCTGAATACTCCCCGATCCCTGGGTGCCGAAGACGCGCATCGTCAGCGGCTTCAGATCGAAGACCCCATTTTTAGCGTCGACGGAGAGCTTCAAATCGAACGCCGTAAAGCCCTCAGCACGGATCTGCCCGCAAGCGAGTTCCGCGGTGAATGAAAGGTCCTTCATGAGATTCGCGCGCTTCCCGCCCGAAAGGCTCAGGCGAGGCATGTCCAGGCGGCAATCCGCGGCTTCGAATCCTTCCCCGACCTGTTTGTCCGCGTAAACGAGGGTCCCGTCTGAAAGGGAAACGTTCGGCCAATCCAGGGCGGGCAAAGAGGCTTCGGCCGCCTCCGGATTCTCGAAGTTGTACCGACCGTCACGGTCCTTCTCGATAACGATCCTGGGGCTTTTGAGTGCGAACCTTTCGATCAAGACGTGACTTCTAAGCAGAGAAAACAAGCCGATTCCAAGCCCGACCTCCTTCGCGGACGCGACTTCCACTCCCCGGTTACGAACGTGCACGTCTTCGAGGGTGACGAGCGGGCCCGGAACGATATCGAGTCTCACCGGACCGTTGACGCTGACCTGCATTCCCAAAGCTTCCGAGGCGGTCGCTTCCAACCGGACTTTGTCGAGGCTGGCCCTTACAAAGAAAAGCAGGCCTGCCGCGGCAAGGACGAAGAGGGCACCGAACCCGACAGCGACGAAGAGGATGATCCTGGATGGTCTTGACATAGGCCTAGTCCAAGTCCTGCGCCCGAGCCGCCGGCAGCGCACAAAGCTGCCCCATTGATGCGCCGAATCGATTGTCCTGGATCAAGCGCATGGGTTCGCCAGCCGACATCGGGGGTGGTGTTCGTCAGCTTTCGCCAGCGAACGGACTGTCCGGGCGGAGTGGCGGTGCCGACCAGCCGATGGTTACACGATGAACCGGTGCGTCTTCGGGTGTTCAAAAAAACCGGCCTCGAGTTCGTTGGAACCGAGGCCGATCCGCGCAGGCGTGAGGCAAGCACCGAACACATCCCGGTGCGACGTGTGTTCGCCTTGAAACTGAAGGTCAATCATCCTTCTTGACTTGAATCGTGCTCGTGACCGAAGTCACGCCTTCGGTGGCGCGCGCAATCGAAACGGCCATGTCTGCTTCCTTCTGAGTTCTGGCGGTTCCGCTCAAAACTACGGCGCCCTTGGCGTCGGTGTCAACTCCGATTCGTGCCAGGCTACCCATTTTTTCATCGGCGAGCTTGGCCTTGACTTTGGTCGTTATGACCGAGTCGGCTACAAAGGTCATTGGGTGCGCACGATCCGAGTCCGCATCGCCGGCGAAAGCCGCCGCGGGAGTCAGAATGGTTGCGAGTACGAAACAGCTTGATGCGATTGTGATCTTCATGGTGTGTCGATTCATTTATGTTGGTAGGTAGGTCGACATCTTCCCCCGTTTAGCCGAGACGATCTGTTCGCTGGCACACACACAGCCGGTCGGCAACCGAGGTGCGGGCGAGTTCAAATATTGCGATAGCACTGGAACTGAGGCCGGGCCTGCAGGGGATCAGCCCAGTACGACTTTGACGCGATGTATCTGCGCGTCATCGGCCAGCACGATTCCCTGCGACGCGCAGTCCATCCGGACTCCATCGAGTTCGATTTTCGCGATGCCGCGCGCAACGCCGCAGCGGTTCTCGACACGGATCTCGTAGGTCGCTGCGCCGTGGCGATAGTAGATTCGAAAAGCCGGCCAGCCCGGGGGGATGCAAGGATCGATGTGCAAAGCCCCACCACGCTTACGCAGGCCCAAGATGCTTTCAAGCGCTGCGCGATACATCCATCCGGCTGCGCCGGTGTACCAGGTCCAGCCGCCGCGCCTGACGTGGGGCGGCTCCGAGTAGATGTCGGCGGCCACGACGTACGGTTCGACCTTGTATGCGTGCACGCCGGCGCGGTTCGCCGCACGATTCACCGGGTTGAGCATGGCGAAAAGCTCAGCCGCCCGTTCCCCACTTCCCATTTGAGCGAACGCCATCACGCACCAGACGGCGGCATGGGTGTATTGCCCGCCGTTCTCACGAACTCCGGGCAGGTAGCCCTTGATGTAGCCCGGATCCTTGGAGGTCTTGTCGAACGGTGGTGTGAACAGAAGTACGAGATCGTCGCCCGGCCGAACCAGATACGCGTCGACCGCCTCCATCGCGCGCCGCGCTCGCACTGGATCTGCCGCCCCTGACAACACGCTCCAGCTTTGCGCAATCGAGTCGATCCGGCATTCGGCATCACCCGCCGATCCCAGCGGTGTTCCGTCATCGAAGTACGCACGCCGATACCAGGCGCCGTCCCAGGCGTGGGTTTCGGCGGCCGCTTGCAGGCTTGTCGCGTGCGCCTGCCACAGCGCGGCCTGTTGTGTCGCGCCACGCCGCGCGGCAAGTGCCGCGAAGTTCCGAAGCGTCGCGCAAAGAAACCAGGCGAGCCACACGCTTTCGCCCTTGCCTTGATGTCCGACGCGATTCATCCCGTCGTTCCAATCGCCGCTACCGATGAGCGGAAGTCCGTGGACCCCGACCGGTAGGCTGCGATCGAGCGCGCGCGCACAATGGTCGAACAGCGTGCCCACTTGCCGCGACAGCGTTGGCGTGAAGTAGGCGTCATGTTGGTCGGGTTCGAGCAGCGGGCCTTCGAGAAACGGCAGCTGCTCATCCAGCACGGCGCTATCGCCGGTCACCTCGACGTAGTGAGCGGCCGCATATGGCAGCCAGAGAAGATCGTCCGAACACCGGGTACGCACGCCGCGTCCGATCGGCGGATGCCACCAATGTTGCACGTCGCCCTCTGCAAACTGGTGCGAGGCAGCGCGCAACAGATGCGCGCGCGCAGCCTGGGGCAGCGCCAGTGTCAACGCCATCGTATCCTGCAATTGATCGCGAAAACCGTACGCACCCCCGGCCTGATAGAACGCCGCGCGCGCCCAGAGGCGACAGACGACAATCTGATACGGCAGCCAGCGATTGAGCATCAAATCCATCGAGCGGTCCGGTGTTTGGACCTGCACGGTGCCAAGGATGCGGTCCCAGTTCTGTGTGACATCGGACATGACCGACGCGGCATTGACGGCGCGATACCGTAACACCAAGGCTCGCGCCTCCTCACGATCGGCCGCCTGTCCCAGCACGAAGACGAGGTCGGTTTCCTGGCCCGCCTTGAGCTCGACCACTGCGTGCAGCGCGCAGCAAGGATCCAGACCGGCGCCGGCTCGATTGCTGAGTGCGATCTTTCCGTTCAGGGCCGCCGGTTGCTCCAGGCTGCCGTGGCGCCCCAGGAACTCGGTTCGATCGCACGTAAAGGCGGTTTGGCGGCCACCGAGATCGGCAAAGGCTATGCGCGAGCCGAACTCGTTGTGCAAGGGATTGGTTGCAAACACGGCGCCGGTGGCCTGATCCCGCTCCGTCACCACATAAGGCGCGCTGTGCGCACGCGCCGTCCCGAGCACCCACTCCACATAAGCGGTGATCGACAGCCGGCGGGTCCGTGACGACCGATTCGCCAGCGTCAGGCGGGAAAGTTTGACCGGATCGGTCCAGCTCACGCATTGGAGCCATTCGCACTGGATGCCCGCGTAGTCCAACTGAAAGCGGCTGTAGCCCCGCCCATGGCGGGTCACATAGCTGGCATGCTCGATGCGGACGGGCGCGGCGGTGGGCGTCCACAACTCACCGCTTTCTTCATCGCGAATATAGATGGCTTCCCCGGGCGAATCGCTGACCGGATCGTTTGACCAGGCGGTCAACTGGTTTTCGCGGCTGTTGACGGACCAGGTGTAACCGGCACCGGTTTCCGATACCTGAAAACCAAAGTCCGGGTTGGCGATGACGTTGATCCATGGCATCGGCGTGTGCTGTCGCGGACCCTGGACGATGATGTACTCGCGGCCATCGTCGGCGAATCCGCCCAGGCCGTTGAAGAACTCGATCGCGGGCAGCTGCACGATCGGCGCATCGGCGACGTGCTGAGCTGGTTCCCGTCGCACGGGAGCGTCGGCGACAGCATGGGGCCGTTGCAGACGCCGAATCTGCTCGGCGAGGCCTCCTTGATTACTGATCAACACCGCACGCGCCACCGTGTGCAAGAGCGCGCGCTCGTCGCGTCCGAGCGAATCGGCGCGCAGCGCGAAGATGCGGCCCAGCGGCGCGCGGGCGTCCTGACCAATCGTCGCGCGGCTCGTGCGCACCATGTCTTCCAAAATCCTCTGCAAGTCCTGAGAATAGGAAGTCGGCTTCTCATTCAGGATCAGCAGGTCGACCGCGAGCCCCTTCATTTGCCAGTACTCGTGCGCCCGCAGCAGTTGCGAGACGATGCCGCGATCCTCGATCGCATCGATGCAGAGCAAGACAATCGGGTAGTCGCCCGAGATCCCGCGCGGCCACAGTCCGGCGGTCGTCAAGGTGGAGCGCGCAAGCACATCGCCCGGTGGGCGTGCCAGCGGGTCGGAAAACAGGATGCGGTTGGCGAGTTCCTGGTACAGCAGAGCGTCGCTGGTTTCGATTCCAAGATGATGCAGCCGCACTTGCGCATGCGTGAAGGCCAGCACCGAAATGCGGTCGAACGTCGCAGCGTCGTGATACTTGTCGGCCAGATCGATGATCGCAGCGCGCGAGGTGGCGATCATCGTCGAAAAGACCATGTGAGCCGCCGCCCCCGGCATTACACGCACGCGCGTGCGCAGGCTGAGCACGGGGTCCAGCACCGGTCCCACGGTGTTGGACAGTGGATGGCTACCGAGCAACGCTGCAGGGGCGCGGATGGTCCGTCCTCGCCCCACAAACCGCATCCGATCGGTTTCGTATTCGAGGCCCGGCGCACTGGCTCGATCCGGCGTCACGACGTGGGCGGCCCATAGCGCCGTTTCGTCGGCGGAGCGCGTGCGGCGAGTGGCCAGTAGGCCGCCGACCTCAGGCACGTATTCCGTCTGCACGAAGAGATTCGAGAATGCCGGATGCGCCATGTCGGCGGCGATCTCGGCCAGTACGACCTCCGCGTATGAAGTGATCTCGATCTCGCGGGCCAGGAATCCGTCGTTGATGATTGACAGGCGGCGCACTTCGGCGTCGTCTTCAGGCGAGACAATGACCTCGAGCACGGTCGTCAGTGTGCCGTCACGGCGCGCGATGCGCACTCGATCCTCGGCGAACATCACGTTGTATGCGTCAGGCTCGATTGCCGTGGGCTGATACGTGGCCGACCAAACCGCTCCGCTCGCGACGTCGCGCAGAAAAAGGTACGAGCCCCAGGCGTCGGTGGTCACGTCCTCTCGCCAGCGTGTGACGAGGACCTTGCCGCGCTGGCTGTAGCCGGAGCCGGCCGCCGTCAACATGACCGCATATCGTCCATTGGACAGAAGGTGTGCGGCAGGAATCGGAGTGTGCGGCGTGTCGAATTGACGCGTTGCCGGGCCAGTCGCATCCGTGCCCGAAGTGGCCGGCAGGGCCTTCAGCCTCGGGCGGTGCTCTGCCATTTCCCGCGGCGGCCGCTCTTGCAGAAGGAGCTCGGCCGCGCGCACCTGGGGTTCGCTGTGAAAACGGCGGCGCATGATGCCGTCGCGCAGCGCATTGCCCAGCGCCACCAACGAGATTCCCTGGTGGTGTGCCATGTAGGCGCGCACAACGGCCGCCGTCTGACCTTCGGCGAGCCGGACCGGGGTGTAGTCGATCGCCTCGTACGGTCCGTATCGGCCCCGGCCACCCTCTGAAAATAGGCGCTCCAGATTGCGGGCTGCGGCCGGCCCGTTGACCATCGCTGCCATCGCCGTCGCGTACGGGGCGACCACCAGATCCTCACCCAGGCCTCGCTTCAGTCCCAGGCCGGGCACGCCAAAGTCGGAATACTGGTACGTGAGCGCACGGTCGCGCTGGTTGTACGCCGATTCAGAGATACCCCAGGGAATCCCATTTTCGTCTCCGTACTCGATTTGCCGCGCGACCGCCCGCCGGCATGTCTGGTCGAGCAAGCTGCCGTGAGGCGTCTGCAGCACCAGCGAGGGCATCAGATACTCGAACATCGTCCCCGACCATGACAGCAAGATCGGGCGCCGGTGAGTCGTCGTCGAGGCGCGGCCAAGATGGAACCAGTGCGTCGCCGGGACGTCGCCTTTGGCTATCGCGACAAAGCTCGTGAGCCGAGCTTCGGAGGCGAGCAAATCGTAGTAGCCCTGGTCCGGGGCTGCATCGTCGACCCGGTAGCCGATCGGGAAAAGCTGCCGGTTGGCGTCGAAAAGGAATGCAAAATCCATCTCGGCGACCAGGCGGCGCGCGCTCACGGCCACTTCATGCAGTCGGATCGTCTGATTTGCGCAAGCCGCGCCCCACTTCTCAACACCCGCGATCGTCACCGCTGGGGCTTGCCCCGCGCGCAGATCCTCAATGATTCTCGGCAGGCAGATCTCGATCTCGCCGAGCGTGGCATCGGCGCCCAGATGCCCATCCAGCACATCTTGCAGCAAGGTGTCCACGGCGTCCGATTCCGGATCCGTGGTTTCCAGACGCTGCGTGGCGAGCGCTCGCGCCAATGGCTCGACGTCGCGCAGGCAGCTCGCGACGTTTGCCTGGAACTCGAAAGCCCATAACCGCGCCTCGCTATCGGTTGCGTCGCCGCGTTCGCCGGCGAGGGTCGTGGCGACATCGAACAGCAGCGCGGCCTGCCGGCCCAGCTCGTCCCAGCGCTGAACCCAGCCGGAGAAGCTGTGCGGTGCGGTGCTCAGCAAGCGCTCGCCGTCTGCAAGAACCGCATCGACCTGACTGCGATTGACGATCAGCGTGCGCCGATCGTCGGCGACCTGGTCCAGGGACACGCGTGCGAGCCGCAGCGTATCGACGAGGCCGTCGAGCGCCCCTTGAGTGAACAGCGGTTGCCGGACGATTTCATCGCAACTCTGAGCCATCGCGAGCAGGTGACCGGCCAGGTTGCCGCTATCGACCGTGGATATGAACTTTGGATCGAGCGCCCGCAGCTCGCGCGTCTCGTACCAGTTGAAGAAATGGCCGCGAAACCGCGGCAGCCGAAGCAAGGTATCCGATGTGGCTCCGATCCGTGCCGTGAGATCGTTCAGGCCGATCCAGCCGAAGTCGCGGGCGGCGATGCACGACAACAGATACAGCCCGAAGTTGGTGGGCGAGCTGCGGTGGGCAACGACCGGCTCCGGGTCCTCCTGGAAGTTGTCCGGTGGAAGCGCGTGGTCCTCGTTCGTGACGAACGTCGTGAAAAAAAGCCAGAGGCGGCGCGCCGTGGCGCGCAGTGACCTCACTTGCGCAACCGATAAAGGCTCGCCCGCATCCGGTTTAGGGGACCTGCTGATGAAGTGCATGACGACCGGCGCACTCCACCACAACGCCAAGAACGGCACGGCGAACGGGAGCCCGCCGGGATCGTGCATTATTGCAAGCGCTGCGCCGAAAGTGATGACCGTGTTCTCGATGCGCGGCGGCCACAGCGCACTGGCAAGCGACAGGCTGGCGTCGGCCTTCGCTTGCGCCGCGGTAATCCAGACCAGCCGGCTGCGGCGGGTGACGAACAGACGGGTCAGGGTGCGCATCACGGCATCCAGCATCAGCCACGCCTGGTACGCCAGCATGATTGTGCAGATGAGTGCATGGATGATCCCCTGCCCGAAATCGGCCGCGACGGCCCGCAGATGGCTCGCGGCGGCAACTTCGCGACGGCGCGGCAGCAGGCCGTCGAGCAGCGACATCACGCCAGGAAAGACCATCGCCGTCAGGACAAAGGCGGCCCACACACCTTGTCGCGCGCTCGGCAGCGCCCAGCTCGCAAGGAGCAGCAGTACGCAGGCGATCGGGGAAAGCGTTCGGCGCAGGTTGTCGAGCATTTTCCAGCGATTGATGCTTGAAATGCCACGACCGGCGCGCCCAAAGATCCAGGGCAGCAACTGCCAGTCGCCACGCGCCCAGCGGTGCTGGCGTGAGGCGGCGAATTCTGCGTTGGATGGAAACTCATCGAAGAACTCGACATCGACGACCAGCCCGCAGCGAGCGAAGATGCCTTCAAACAAGTCATGGCTCAGCACGGTGTTATCCGGCACGCGACCCGCCAAGGCGGTTTCGAACATATCGACGTCATACAGACCCTTACCCGTATAACTGCCTTCCCCGAAAAGGTCCTGGTAAACGTCCGATACGGCGGATGCGTAAGGGTCCAGCCCGGCTGGTCCGGAAAACACGCGCTGAAAAATCGTGGCCTCACCGCGTGTCGGAAATGCCGGCGTGATCCGAGGCTGCAGAACGCCATAGCCGTGCACGACGCGGCGGGTCGCCCTGTCCCATACGGGTCGATTCAGGGCATGTGCTGCGGTTCCGACCAACCGCTTGACTGCTCCAATCGGAAGTTTGGTGTCCGCATCGACGGTGACGACGTAGCGCACGTCTTTTGGAAGACTCGGCGCTTGGCCGTCGATCGGAAGAAAGCTCGTATCGGTCGCGCCGCGCAGTAGTCGGTTGAACTCATGCAACTTGCCGCGCTTGCGCTCCCAACCCATCCATTTGCGTTCGCTTTGGTTCCAAATTCGCGCCCGATGCAGCAGAAAGAACCGCGGGTGACTGGTGTGCCCGATGGGGCTGTAGCGCGCATTGAGCGCCTGAATGGCCGCGGTCGCCGCAGCGAGCAGTTCAGCGTCGGTGGCGACCGTTTCGGCATCAGCATCGCGCCAATCTGTGAGCAGCGCAAAGTAGACCTCGCCGTCGCGATTCGACAGAAAGTGCATCTCGAGCCGCTCGATGTGCTCGGCGATCTCGGCCACACAACCGAGCATGGTCGGCATCACGACGAACGTTCGTAGCGAGGCCGGGATGCCGTCCTGCAGGGCCAGCCGCGGCAAGCTCGCGGGCAAAAAGGTCTTCGTGACGATGCGATGGGTGAAAGCGGTTGCCATGTCTGACGCGGGCAGCAGACCGAGCAAGCCGAGCACCAGCAGCCCAGCCCATGACGTTCCTGCCTCGACACCGGCAATGACCGGCACCGCCGCCATGGCAAGTGTCAGAACCAGGATCGAACCGAGATAAACCACAGCGGCGTTCGTCATGCAGGCGCGAATGCAGCGCTCATGGACCCTGCTGCGATAGCCGAGTTCGCGTTCCAGTGAGGCTTTTCCTTCCCCAATCAAATAAAAGCCGGGATCCTGAAGCCTGAGTTCCGCGACGCTCTCGCGGTTGACGGTCTTGGCCCGGATCGCCTGTGTCTTCGCGACAACTGCGGCGGCAAGTTCGATCTCCGAACATGCCGAACGGCCAGCCAGAGTCTCGATAGCGTGCCGGTACCGATCCCGGGTGGCGAAGTCCATCAGCACGAAGCCAGGATGGTGACGCAATGTCGCGTCGACCAGGCTGACCTCCTCGAAAAAGTTGCGCCAATCAAACGCGCCAATCGCTCGCATGCTGGTGATCAGGTTGCGGACCGTGAGATTGGCCGCGGACTGGTCGGCATGTTCGGCGTGGACAACTTCGTCGGTGCTCAGATTCGTCGTGGCAGGCTCGCGGTGAAGCCATTCGAGCAACGCCGTTGTTCCCGCCGCCTGGTAGCGCAGGCGCTGCACCAACTGCACGGCGAAAGCGGGCCACAAAGTGGCTGACCTCAGATTGTGAATCGCGCGTTCGATCAGATCTGCGGGCCGCGCGCCTTCCTCTGGTGCAAGCTCGTCGACGAACGCGTCCGCCCCTTGTCGTGCCATCTGTGACCCGACGATGCGCACCGACAAGCGACGCAGGTTCTCGATCATGACAATGCGCAGCGAAATCGGCACGGCCCACAGCTCCCCGATCGTCAGCGGCTGCACGCGCTGGTAGGCATTCACGAAGCGCATTAACCAGACCGGGTCGAATCGGCTATCGGTGTGGGCCACGATGGCCCATGCAAGGCCGTACACGCGTGGATACCCGCGCAGCGGACCGTCCGCGAGCTTCGGCAGTTTCCGGTAGTAGCCTGCCGGGAGATGGTTTCGAATATCGCGCAGCTGGTCTTCGATGACGTGGAAATTATCGAGCAGCCATTCGGCGGCCGCCGTGATCGCGACGCGTTGTCGTGCCGCGTTGCCGATGAGCTTGTAAGCCTCGTGCAGGACTTTGCCGTTTTCCCGCACGCGCGGCACGAGCGCGCGCTCGTCCACGGGATTGCGCGTGACCGTTTGCGCGAGCGCCAGGCTTTGCGCGTGTTGCTCGAGCCGTTCAGCGCTGAACAGTTCCGCGCGGATCGGCTCTTCGAAATCGGTAAAGTCGGTCGGACGACGCGCACGCGTCAGACGATGGAATATTTGCAAAGCTATCGTTCCTTGACGTGGGATCGGTCAAGAGGTGCAACCGGTGCGCTACGGAACCACGCCATGCGCGGCCCACTACAAGCGGGATTACCCTGTCCCTCAGCAGGCTAGGCCAAGAACACCAACGGATCTGTGCGTCAGCGCACAGTACTTTTCCGCGCACGCGCACAATGCGGAATTCCCGACAGCGCTCTTCGCCGAGTATTTGCTTCATCCCGAGGCAAGGGTGGCGGCGAACCTGTAACGCGGGAACGTTTCTGCAATTTCCCTTGCTTTCGACGCCTTGTGGCGCGTCTGTGCGCTAGCAGACGTACGGAGTATGCTTCAGCGCGTGAAGACCGCTGTCCAAAATGCGAGAAAGAATCACCTGCTCGCCGCGCTGCCAGACGCCGAGTGGCGGCGCTGGCTGCCGCAGCTGGAACCGGTAGAAATGTCGCTTGGCAAGGTGCTGTACGAGTCTGGTAACAACCTGACCCACGTGTACTTTCCCTCCACGTCGATCATCTCACTGCTGTACGTGATGGAAGACGGGGCCTCGGCCGAGATCGCGGTGGTCGGCTACGAGGGGATCGTCGGCATCTCGCTGTTCATGGGGGGTCAATCGACGACCAGCCGCGCGGTGGTGCAGAGCGCGGGGCAGGGGTTTCGGCTGAATGCGAACCTGATGATGCAGGAGTTCAACCGCGCCGGGCCGGTGCAGCACCTGCTGCTGCGTTACACGCAGGCCCTGATCACTCAGATGGCGCAGACTGCGGTGTGCAATCGACACCACTCGCTGGATCAGCAGCTGTGCCGTTGGCTGCTGTTGAGCCTGGACCGTCTGCCGTCCGACGAACTGGTGATGACGCAGGAGCTGATCGCCAACATGCTGGGGGTGCGCCGCGAAGGCGTCACCGAGGCGGCCGGCCATCTGCAGGAGGCCGGGCTGATCCAATACCGGCGCGGCCACATCACGGTGGTGGACCGCAAAAAGCTAGAACAGCGCGTCTGCGAGTGCTATGCCGTGGTCAAGAAGGAGTACGACCGGCTGCTTCCCGAGCGGCGGGCGACGTAGCTCGCGCTGCGACCGTTCCAAAGTCTGCGATGGCGCCCCGGCGCCGATTCCCTAACGGTCTGGTGACTCGGGCTCTACTTGCTGCCGCCCGACAGCGGTGCCGGACTGGCGTAGGTCGGTGTCTGCGCGAAACTGGCAGGTACCTCCCACATGCGCGCCGCGTACCACACGGCCCAGGCGACTACGAAGAGCGCCATCACCCACACCCACACCGGGACCGAGGAGCGCGCCTCCGCATGGCGCGGATCGAACGGATCGTCGGCACTGAAAGCATCCACCGTCAGCTGGATCTGGCCGCGGCGGGTCGAACCGGGACGCAGGCCGGCGACCACCACGCCCGGTCCGTTTTGCACGTTGAAGGCGATTTCTTCGTGCCCCTCACGGCCGTTCTGCCCGACCGCACGGACGATCAGCCGGTGCGGACCGTCGGCGAGGTCGAGGGTATTGATTCGGACGTCGGCCGGAAGCGATTGATCGACGATCGGCTCCGGACGGTCGTCCAGATAGATGCGCACGCGCGCGCCCAATCGTGAGGCTGCGTCTTCCATGCTAGCGGTCCTCTCGCAGGATGCGGCGCTTTGGATGCGCCGGGTCGTCTTCTCCCGGGCGGATCAGCATCCGCAGCATCGCCCCGATGCAGCTCAGCGTGACCGCGCCGGCCACCACAATGATGATCACAATGCCCCAGGTTGGGCCGGCCAGGTGATCGTGCATCGTGGAGACCTCATTGTCCCTTGGCGCGCACTGGCGCAACGTCGCTCGCCGTGATCGGCTTGCCACTGTTGTTCCAGGCACTGCGCTCGTAGTCGATGATCGCGGCGATGTCCGGATCGCTGAGCTGGGCCCAGGGCGGCATCGGGCTGCCGTACTTGACGTTGTTGATGGCCTTGTTCTGAAGCCCGAACAGTACGACTCGGATGTGCTCGGCGGCGTCCGGGTTGTCGATCACGGCGTCGCCCTTGAGCGGCGGGAACGCGCCCGGCAAGCCTTCCCCGCCCGCCTGGTGACAGGCAGCGCAGTTGGCCACGTACAGCTGCTGGCCCTGTGCCGTATCGGCGCCGCGGCCCGCCGGCGGTGGCGAAGTCGGCGCCCCCGCCCCGGAGCTGGCCGTGGCCGCGGCCTCGGATGCTCCCGGCAGCGGCGTCTGTTTCAGTGACAACAGGTACGCCACCAGCGCCTGGGCTTTGGGGCCCGGCACCACGACTCCGCTTGCCGGCGCGTACGCCTTCGGCAGCGCGACCGGCGTCACACCAGACGGCGCCTGCTCGACCAACTCGAACAGCCACGGAAACGACGGCATGATCGACTGCGGCACGACCGCGCGCGGCTGGTACAGGTGGATGTACTGCCACACCTCGCTCGGCTGGCGCGCTCCTACGTTGATCAGGTCCGGCCCGGTGCGCTCGGAGCCCAGCAGCTCCGGCGTCTGGTACGCGTAGTCGCCCGCGGTGGAGGGGCGTCCGAACACCTTGTCGCCTGGCAGCGGGCGCACCTGCTGCGTGTGACAGTAGCCGCAGCCATTGGCAACGTAGACATCGCGCCCCTCGGCCTGAATCGGCGTGAGCGGCTCAACCCCAGGCCCGGGGGGTGCCTTCGACAGCTCATAGCCGGGAATCACGCCCATCATCACGGCGAGCGCTGCGTACACGCGCGTCGCGCCGCCGGCGATCGCCACCAGCTTGTTCACGCGGCGCCTCCCTGAGCGAGGGCCGGTGACAGCGGAGCCGATTGCGCGCTGCGCCCGATCGTCATCCGCCAGACATTCCAGGCGAACACCAGGTGGCTCAGAAACATCAGCAGCCCCCCGACGCCCCGCCATACCCAGTACGGCCCAACGTCGTCGACCGACTGAATGAAA